>Ga0065718_1005057_pt1 | contig 25451 bp, 30 predicted proteins | sample GBSCel77sediment_2_FD_59105 | JGI IMG/M metagenome (GOLD analysis project Ga0065718, IMG submission 59105) | Hot spring sediment microbial communities from Great Boiling Spring, Nevada - cellulolytic enrichment CS 77C v3 (version 3) | ecosystem: Environmental > Aquatic > Thermal springs > Hot...
TTGCATTTTTGAAGTCTAAAAGTCCTTCTTGTGGCTGTGGTAAAATCTATGATGGAAGCTTTTCAGGAAAACTGGTTGAAGGAAGCGGTATCACAGCGGCTGTTTTCATGCAAAATAGTATCAAAGTGGTCTGTATTGATTAAGATTATAAAGGGTGTAAAGAGGATATGGATTTTAAAGAGATTATCAAGTATGACGATTTGATTTCGGTTTTAGACAACTTTTCTTACATCACAGGAATCTCAGCAAACTTTTTGACAGCTGACAGTAAATGGGTTGAGAATAAGAAGAAAGGCACATGCGAGTTTTGCACCATCATGAAAAACTATTACAAAAATGGTGAAGCATGCAGGGAATCTGATTTGAACGGTGTACAGACTGCTCAAAAGAAAAAGGGTATTCATGTATACAGATGTCACATGGGGCTTATTGAGGCTGTTATTCCTCTGTTTTTCAACACAAGCTATATTGGTTCACTTTTTATTGGTCAAATTCTTTTAGAGCCGCCATCAGAAAAGATGTGGGAACAAATTGCAAAAAAATTAGATGGTCAACCAGTTGATATACAAAGAGCAAAAGAGAGCTTTTTCAAGCTTACCTTCATAGACCAGGAAAAACTGAAAAGTGTACTTGACATGATGCACATAGTGGCAAAATACATTATAGACTCCGAGATGATAAGAATTTCTTCTCTTTCGTCAATTGAAAGGATAATTGAATATATCAAAAATCATTATATGGAAGAGATAACACTTGACGATTTGGCTAAAATGGTGTACCTGTCACCAACTTACTTGAGTTATCTTTTTAAAAAGCAACTTGGTGTGACATTCAAGGAATATCTCATCAATATAAGGCTCAAAAAATCAAAAGAGCTCATAGAAACAACAGACCTTCCGATTGGAGAAATCTCAAAGATGGTAGGAATAGAAGACCAGAACTATTTTAGCAGACTGTTTAAAAGAAAATATGGAGTGTCTCCAATGAATTACAAGAAGGATAAATATATTTACGATACATCTAAAAAAAATGCTAATACATAAAAAAGAAGTGCATTCAAATTGCACTTCTTTTTTTTTAGAATGAAGATTAGGAAGAAAGGAGAAAAATTTTGTTTTGATGTGAGGGGAGAAAAAATGGCAGAACTCAGATGGAATCCTCTTTTGCGTGATTGGGTAATGATTGCATCGCACAGACAGGAAAGACCTCAGATGCCCAAGGACTGGTGCCCGTTTTGTCCTGGCTCTGGCAGGGTTCCTGACAATTATGACGTTTTAGAGTATGACAACGACTTTCCAGCCCTTATGCAAAATCCGCCACAGCCAGATGATGTCGCAACATCTTTTTACAAGGTTGCACCTGCGTACGGCAAGTGTGAGGTGATTTTGTACTCTCCAAATCACACGATAACACTGCCCGAGCTTGAGGTGTCTCATATAAGAAAGCTTGTGGACCTGTGGGTTGAAAGATTTGAAACTCTAAAAAAAGATAGAAACATAAAGTTTATATTCATCTTTGAAAACAGAGGCGAGGTTGTGGGTGTTACTATGCCGCATCCACATGGTCAGATATATGGATATTCATGGATACCATTAAAAATCTTGCGTGAGCTTGAAAGTGCTAAGTTGCACTATGAGCAGCATGGCGAGTGTTTAATCTGCAGGATTGACAGGGAAGAGATGGAGTTTAAAAAGAGAATAATCATAGAAAACGACCATTTTGTAACATACCTGCCTTTCTTTACTGAATATCCTTATGGTGTATTTATATCTCCAAAGCGACATGTAGGAGTTATTTCTGACCTTACAGAAGAAGAAAAAGACAGCTTTGCAAAGATATTAAAAGAGACAACAGGAACGCTGGACAGTCTTTTTGACTATCAGTTCCCATACATGATGTGCATGCATCAGCTACCTGTCAATGTCGATGAGGACTATTCTAAATTTTACCATTTTCATGTAGAGTTTTACCCGCCCATGCGGTCAAAAGACAAGCAAAAGTTCAATGCGTCGAGTGAAACAGGGGCATGGGCACCGTGTAACACTACCTCACCCGAGGAAAAGGCTGAGGAGCTGAGACAGGCTTATAAAAGATTTATGCAAAAGATGCAAGGAGGAGATAGGAAATGAAGATTGAAGAGCTTTTGAAGATATTCAAGGAGGTTTATGGTGAAGGTAAAGAGCCTATCAGGTGCTTTTTCTCAAGCGGAAGAGTAAACCTAATCGGTGAGCACACAGACTACAACGGTGGGTATGTTTTCCCTGCGGCGCTCAATGTTGGTACCACCGTTCTTGCCCGAAAAAGAAACGACAATAAAATTTGCTTGTATGCAACAGACTTGAAAGAGCTTATTGAAGCAGACATCGATAGGATTGATGAGTATAAAAATATCAGATGGGGAAACTATCAGCTTGGTGTTGTAAAAGAGCTAAAAGAGGCAGGATATGAAGTTGGCGGGGTCGATATGCTCTTTCACGACACTGTACCACACGGAGCAGGGCTTTCATCATCTGCTGCGATTGAGTGTGCAACTGGAATTGCAGTTTACTCACTCTTCAATAGCAAGCCAATTGACAAGGTTGAACTTAGCTTTATATGTCAGAGGGCTGAGAACAGGTTTGTTGGGGTAAACTGTGGTATTATGGACCAGTTTGCTTCAAGTCTTGGGAAAAAAGACCATGCCATTTTTCTCAACACACGCACTATGGAGTACAGGTATGTACCTTTAAAACTTGGTGATTACAAGATTGTCATCAGCAATACTAACAAGAAAAGAAGCCTTGCAGACTCAAAATACAATGAAAGAAGATCTCAGTGCGAAAAAGGGCTTGAACTTTTGAAAAAGGAACTTAACATTTCGTGCCTTGGCGAACTTGATGTTGAGACGTTTGAAAAGTACAAAGATTTGATTGATGATGAAATAATCTTAAAAAGGGTAAGACATGTTGTGTACGAGGACGACAGAGTTTTAAAATCCATTGATGTTTTGCAAAAAGGCGACCTTGAAGGTTTTGGCAAGCTTATGATACAATCTCATATATCGCTAAGAGACGACTATGAGGTAACAGGACTTGAGCTTGACACACTTTTTGATGAAGCTTTAAAGGTAGAAGGGGTAATTGGCTCAAGAATGACAGGTGCTGGTTTTGGTGGCTGTACAGTTTCAATTGTTCATAAGGATGCTATAGAAGAGTTTGTAAGGAAAGTAGGGGAAAACTATCGTGCAAAGACAGGACTTACAGCAGATTTTTACACATTTGAAATTGATGATGGCGCAAGGGAGATAGAAATTTAAAAATTCTTTATATAAAGAAAGGATTGATACAAAGATGATTTTGGTTACAGGTGGCGCAGGATACATTGGAAGCCATATGGTTTGGCTTTTGCTTGAAAAGGGATATGATGTTGTTGTAATTGACAATCTTGAAAAAGGTCACAAGAAAGCCGTTTTGGGCGGAAAGTTTTATAGTGGTGACCTCAAAGACAAAGAGTTTTTGGAAAAAGTGTTTGCTGAAAATGACATCTCGGCAGTTATCCATTTTGCTGCGTCTTCTTTGGTGGGAGAGAGCGTTCAGAATCCTATAAAGTATTACTACAACAACGTTTATGGTACTCTAAATCTTGTTGACACAATGATAAAACACAATGTAAAAAAACTTGTGTTTTCTTCAACAGCTGCCGTCTATGGAGAACCAGAAAACATCCCTATACTTGAAGAGGACAAAACCCAGCCTACAAACCCTTATGGTGAGACAAAACTTGCAATTGAAAAGATGCTAAAGTGGATGGATGTTGCCTATGGGCTAAAATTTGTGTCACTGAGGTATTTCAACGTTGCAGGTAGCCACCCCGACGGGATTATTGGAGAAGACCATAATCCTGAGACACACCTTATTCCAATAGTGCTTCAAACAGCGCTTGGTATTCGTGAAAAGGTTATTGTATATGGCAATGATTACAATACAAAAGATGGCACTTGTATAAGAGACTACATCCATGTTGTTGACCTTTGCGATGCACACCTAAAAGCTATGGAGTATTTAGAAAAGAACAACAAAAGTGAAATATTTAATCTGGGAAATGGAATGGGATTTTCGGTAATGGAGGTAATTGAAAAAGCAAGTGAGGTTGTTGGCAAGAAAATCCCATATGAAATTGGACCAAGAAGAGCAGGCGACCCTTCAATCTTGGTTGCATCGTCGCAGAAAGCTCAAGAAATTCTTGGATGGCAGCAGAAATATAATAGTTTGGAGACAATAATTTCTACAGCGTGGAAATGGCATTCAACTCATCCCCGTGGATATGAAGAATAAACAAATAATAAGGGTTGGAAGAAGTTATATGTTTTTCCTTCCAACCCTTTTTGTAATTACGCAAATATTTTAAGTGTTTTTTCTATCCTATTTATTACTTCATCTTTACCGAGAACTTCCATCATCTCAAAAAGACCGGGTGTTACAGTCCTTCCACTTATGCACATCCTTATTGTATGAATCAAATTTGCGGCTTTTATGTTCAACTCTTCAGCTTTTTTTCTCACAACTTTTTCAATTTCATCTGTTGAGAAAGGATTTATATTTTTCAGGTCATCCAAAATAAGTTGAAGATTTTTAAGGTTTTCAACAGTTAAATATTTCTCTACACCCTTTTGATCATATTCATAATTAGAATCAAAAAAGTAGATGCTTGCACTAACTACTTCAACAAGTGTTTTAACTTTTTCGCGCACAAGCTTTAAAACAGATTTTACATATTCTTTATCAAAAGAAGTTATGTCAATTCCCACTTTTGAATAAAAATATTTCATTCTTTCATATAAATCGTCAATATCTATTTCTTTCAGGTAATATCCGTTTATCCATGTCAGCTTATTTATATCGTAAATAGCTGCATTTTTTGAAACCTTTTCAAGCTCAAATTTCTGTATTGCTTCGTCAAGAGTGATGATAGTTCTATCTTCTCCAGGCGACCAGCCAAGAAGTAAAAGATAATTGACAATTGCTTCTTTTAAGTATCCATTCTCAAAAAATTCTTCAACTGAAGTTGCACCATGTCTTTTACTCAGCTTACTTCTATCAGGTGCTAAAATCATTGGGACATGTGCAAACTGTGGTGGCTGAATATTTAAAGCCTCGTAAATTATTAGCTGTTTTGGGGTGTTCGAAAGATGCTCTTCAGCCCTTATAACATGCGATATTTTCATAAGATAATCATCAATTACGCACACAAAGTTGTATGTTGGATTCCCATCAGACTTTAGGATTATAAAGTCATCTAACTGGTCATTTGAAAATTCAACATCTCCACGGATGATATCATGCACAACTGTTGTTCCTTCCATTGGTGCCTTTATTCTAACAACTGCCTTTTCACCATTTTCGATTCTCTTTTTGGCATCTTCCAAACTTATGTTCCTGCACTTTTTGCTGTACTTGTACGGTATCTTTTGCTGTCTTGCAACTTCTCTTTCCCTTTCTATTTCTTCCTGTGTGCAAAAACAGTAATAAGCTTTTCCTTCTTCTAAAAGCTTTTCAATGTACTCAAGATAGATTTCCTTTCTCTGAGATTGAAAATACGGTCCAAATTCACCGCCAACGTCAGGACCTTCATCCCATTCAATTCCAAGCCATCTCAAACTTCTCATAATACCTTCTGCCCACTCTTCTCTTGACCTTTCAAGGTCGGTGTCTTCTATACGCAAAATAAATTTTCCATTGTGTTTTTTAGCAAATAGATAGTTAAAAAGTGCTGTCCTTGCACCACCTATGTGAAGCTGACCGGTCGGACTTGGTGCAAATCTAACTCTTACCATCTTTTTACTCCTTTCGTTTAAAGCTTTGTTTTGGTTCAGTGTTAGTTTTGTGACAGATTGTATTATAACATAAAAATGTTAATGAAAGAGTATCTTATCTTTTTATCTACCTTATAATTCATGATAGAGCAAAAATATATTACATTTGCAAAAAACTGTTTAGGATTTGTAAATAAAAAATTAATTTTAATTTATGAAAATTTCCAATTATAACATAAAAAATTTATCTAATTTGCCCATTGCATTATGTTTTTTTTTTGATATAACTATTTACAGTTACTTTATCCAATGAAAGGAGTTGATGATTGTTTGTATATATGACACCTTTTAAATACTTCAAAACTATTTCCCGTCAAAAAGGACTCAAAGTTGATTAATTAACATTAAAAATTTATTATTCTAACAAGGTTTATTTTGACAATTCTGATATTAATAACTATTAGTAATAACTGTTACCTTGTTCTTCTTAAATTGCTTTAATGGAATATAGACAAAGGAAAACTTTTAGAAAGTTCTTATAATAACACACATATTGAGTTTTTACTGTAAAAAAAATTTAACAAAAACAAGGGGGCTAAGTAGAATTGATTAAAAATAAATTTTATATTTCTCTTGCTTTAATTATAATACTGATATTTAACTTTTGTGTAGCTTTTTCGGCAGATTTAAAAGGTATTTACCTTGGCGTTAGCACTTACAGTAGTCCAAATGGCTCATGCACATATGGCGATAGAGCAGGTGCTCATTATGTTTATAATTTAGCTGATAGTTTATGGAGAAATGCATGGGTAACTGCTTATCTTATAAAACTCAATAGTGAAGCGAATGAATCCTATTTGAAGGATACTTCACTTACGTCACAGGCTGATTTGTTAGTTTATTCTGGACATGGACTGTGTCTTTCTAAAGAGAATGCTGCTCACTTTTTTGCAAGAAGTACAGGTGAAACTTGGCATAACAGTTCGATGGAATATAATGATGAGGTGAATGCAAGAACAAACGAAGTTCGATTTGGGCGCAGTAATCTAAAATGGATTATAATGTATACATGTAACTGGCTTACCAACAACGGGGATCAAGAAAAATTAGAGAATATTTATAAAACATTTGAGGGCGCAACACTTGTTATGGGTTTTGCATCTACCATGTATTTAGACAGTCGTGAAGCAGTTGATTTTGTAAAGTTTTTAACGGGATACAAATATAGCTTTGTAAAAGCATTTGTGGAAGCTGCAAAAATTTATCAGCCACAAAGGCAAGATGGTCAAAGCAGTATTGTTCGTATAATGGGATATAAATTAGCAGCGAATGATTCGCTTTATAGTTTTTATGGCTGTCGACCTGAAAAAGAATGGTATAAAAATTACAAGCAAGGATATGGTATAATAGCAGAAAAAGTAATATATCCATCTAAAGTTACTGTTGTTAAGTGAATTAAAGGGGGATGATTAAATGAAAATAAATGGTATTAAAATTGGAAATATGTTAAAAGTTTTTTTTGTAATTTTAATAATTGCTTTTATAGCAGGTTATTTTTTGTATATAAGACCAAACAGGATACCACCACTTAATATTCCCAAGCCGGGGAATGAAATACCTGAAATAGACTATAAAGTAACAGCAAAATTTGACAATTTACCTACTGAAGCTATGGTATACAGATTTAAAAAACCTAAAGATCCAGAAGCAGAAATAAAATCTTTAGCTAAGATATTTGGACTAAATGGTGAGGTACAATATTATCAAGCGGCTAATGAATACTTTATAAAAGAGGGAGTGGACGATAGAGATTATCGTCTACTGAGGTATCAGATTAATACAGGGCGTTGGGTTTACACGGATATGAAGGAATATATGCATAACTATGATTATAAACCACAGAATCTGCCTTCAGATGAAGAAGCCAAAAAGATTGCACTTGATTTTTTAAAGAAAAATGGTATTTATGATAAAAGATTTATATATTGCGGAGTTGCATATGAATCCTCTGGAAGTGCGCTTACTAATGATTATAAAGTACTTCGTAAAGATGTAAATTTTTTCCCAGTAGTAGATGGGAAAGATGTATATGGTGTTTCGAAAATAATAGTTACTGTAGGTGACAATGGCAAAATAGTAGAAGTTACCAAATGGTACAAAGAGATAGAAGAGTATAAAAAGGTAAAATTAGTGCCTGTAGAGAAAGCCTTTGAGAAGGTAAAGAAGGAGGAAGCGTCAAATAGTATTAATCCGAAAGCAAAGTCTGCAACAATCAAAGAAGTTGTTCTTGCTTACTGGGAAGATGCAGGTACAATTGAAGAGCAGCCATATTTGCAACCTGTTTGGGTATTTGCCGGGGAGGCAGTGACTGAAGATGGGAAAGTAGAAAAATTTGATGCTGTTGTTCCGGCTATAGAGTAAAAGTTCGGACTGGTTGTTTATGTAGGGATGTCTCAAGACAATAATTTTTGATAATTAATATACAGTAAAAAATAAGAGGGTTGAGGTAAAGTTACCAACCCTCTTGCTTTGAGACTATAAATAATTTTGTGTAAAGTATAAGGACCTCCTTCTTGGTAAGAATCAGAATATAAACAAAAATATCCAAGAGGGGGGTTTTTGTTATGGAAAATGTTTTAACAAAAGAACAATTGCTCGAATTCATAAGAAAAAATAATATCCAAAGTGTAAGCGACATTTATGAAAGCTTAAAGGACCTATTTAAGGATGTGTTGCAAAGTTTTTTAGAAGCAGAGATTGAAGAAAGTTTAGGCTACGAAAAATATGATGTCAAAAACAAGCAGACAACAAATTCCCGAAATGGTTATAGTCAAAAGACTGTCAAAACTAAGTTTGGTGAAATGGAACTTGATATTCCAAGGGATAGAGAAGGTAAATTTGAACCGAAGATAATTCCTAAGTATAAAAGAGACATTTCAGAGATTGAAGACAAAATTATAGCCCTGTATTTCTGTAGGAATGACAACACGAGACATTCATGAGCAAATTAAAGATATTTATGGTATCGAAATATCTAGCGAAATGGTTAGCAAAATTACAGAGAAAATTATTCCTGAGATAAGAGAATGGCAAAATAGACCATTGGAAAAGATATATCCATTTATTTTCATGGACGCAATTCATTACAAGATAAAGGATGAGGGTAAAATTGTAAATAAAGCTGCCTATGTTGTTTTGGGTATTAACATTGAAGGATATAAAGATGTTTTAGGAATATGGATTGGAGAAAGTGAAAGCTCTAAATTCTGGTTGGGTGTTTTAAATGACTTAAAAACAAGAGGAATAGAAGAGGTGTTGTTGTTTTGTGTTGATGGTCTTACAGGTTTAAAAGAAGCAATAGAAGCAGTATTTCCAAAGAGCGATATTCAAAGGTGTATTATTCATCAGCTCAGAAATTCGTTCAAGTATGTTTCATACAAGCATATAAAAGAGTTTTCGAGGGATTTTAAGAATGTATATCAAGCAGTCAATGAAGAAGAGGCGTTTGAAAATTTTTGTCAATTAAAAGAGAAATGGGGGAAACAGTATCCTTATGCGTTCAGAAGCTGGGAAAACAACTGGGATTCACTAACATCGTTTTTTAAGTTTCCCCCGCAGAATAAGGAAGATAATTTATACCACAAACATCATAGAAGGAATTCACAGACAGTTTAGGAAAGTGACAAAGACAAAATCAGTGTTTCCAAATGATATAGCATTGGAGAAGATGCTTTATCTTGCGACAAAAAATGTTGTAAGAAAGTGGACACAGAGGTACAGAAATTGGGATATAATATTAAATCAGCTTTTGATAATGTATCCTGAGCGTTTGAGAGAATATATAAAGTAGATAGCAATCACCAGTTCGCATTTTAAACTGCTTCCATGGAAGCAGTTTAAAACAACAAATAAAAAACAGAGTATTATAACCCAGTATTAAATTTTGTCCAGGATTTTAAAAATTTATGCATAAAAATTTTTAAAATGGTAATACTAAAAAATAGAAAGTAGACAAGTTAATCTGAATGATCTCTTACCAAGAAGGTTGGCCTAATTTAAATACACAAAATTATTTACAGACCCCTTGCTTTTTCTATTTCCTCTTGGCTACAAAAACAATAATAAGCTTTTCCTTCATCCCATTCAATTCCAAGCCACTTTAAGCTTTTCATAATCGCTTTTGCCCATTCTTCTCTTGACCTTTCTAAATCGGTATCTTCTATACGCAAAATGAACTTTCCATTGTGTTTTTTGGCAAATAGATAGTTAAAAAGTGCTGTCCTTGCACCACCTATGTGAAGCTGACCTGTTGGACTTGGTGCAAATCTAACTCTTACCATCTTTTTACTCCTTTCATACTAAGTTGCGTTTTGGTTTGGCATTATAAGTTGTTTAGTTTATAACAGAATTGTATTATAACACAAAAATGCAGCTGAAGGAGGAGTAATTTTGCAAAGAAAAGTAACAAAATGTGAGATAAATAATGGGCAAAATAGGCAATTTTATCCAGTTATATACAAAAAAAGAAAATACATCTTCTTGACAAAATCAAATCATAGTGTTATATAATTATATAACACTATAAAAATCAAACAGGGGGCAGATTATGCATTACAATCAAAATATTTTAGGACTTGTTAGTTTGCTGGTGGTCATCTTTTTCATTGCACTTGGACTTTTCTATCTTGTATCCAAAGATGGCTCTAACATATTTCAGATTAAAAAATTTCACACAAGCCAAACAATGAGACTTGTTTTATCACTGCTTTCAATTTTATTTGCATGGATTTTTCCATGGACTGCATTAAAGGTTTTGTTTGTATTGAGTTGCATTTTGTTTTTATTTAGTATTTTTCCAATAAAGAAAACCTCTTTTGGAATGGTTATTGCTGTAGCCTTAGTCACATTGGTTGTTGTTGGTTCAATTATATCTCAACTTCACTACTACTCTTCTGATAAGCAAGACTTTAAGTTTTCTGGGTTATCAAAAAGTATTTCACAAATAATTTCTGATGTGATTACCAGCAGCGACTTTATTGAGGTTTATCATTCAATTACTTATTCTCCAGACCAGGATATGTCAATTAAGAATTTTGATGAAATTGTAATTACCTGTTCAGGCGGAATAGATTTAGAACTCATTGATGATGAAGATACCATCTACTTTCCTTCAGTGCTCAAAACAAACGTTTCAGGAAAAACTTTAAAAGTCTTTGACAAAAATACAGAATCTAATACAACATATGAAATAAAACTTGGTACAAAATCTTTGAGAGATGTAAAAGTTTCTTGTAGAGGTCTAAAAATAAGAGATAATGGGAAGTTCAAAAATCTAGCAATAAATTCAACTGGAAGCTTTATTCAAGGGCAGATTGAAGCAACAAATGATATCTCTATAGACTGTGCAGGGCTTGAGCTGAGAGCTGATTTTAAGGGGAAGCATTTGAAGGTTAATTCTTCTGGAGCAGATATAAATTCACAGTTGATATTTGACAAAATTGAAATTGATTCAACAGGATTGAATATCAGGGCAAAAGCAAGGTTTGAGGAGTTTGATATTAATGCAACAGGATTGAATGGAACAATTAATATTTTGAATAGCGAAAATGAAAAGGGCATTTTGGACATTGAAGCAACAGGTGGTATTGTAAAAATCAATAACCTTTACAGTGCACCTGTTACAACCAAAACTTCAGGTTTTGTAAAACTTATAAGAGAGTGATGATTAAAATGCTGAGAAAAGTTGATAAACACAGCGGTGTGCCTGCATACGTGCAGATTGTCAACATGATTAAATCAGAGATAATACTTGGAAATCTTCAGCAAGGTTTACAGCTTCCAACTGTAAGAGAACTTCAGGCAATTTTTGATGTGAATATAAACACTGTCTTAAAAGCACTTGAAAAACTAAAAGCAGAAGGTTTTATTGAAGCAGAACAGGGGATTGGGTATTTTGTGAAGAAGGATATTGATGTTGATAAAAAGATAATAGAGATAATAAAAGGGTGTGTTAGGGAACTTAGAAGTCATCAAATAGATTTTTACACAGCCATAATTTTATTTGAGGAGGTGTGGAAAAATGAAGAAGTTTGAATTTTCAAGAATTTTAAATTTTAACATCGAAGAAAGTCTAACAAAAATGGATATTTACATTGGAAAAGAACTAAAAGAAAAAACAGGTCAAATACTATTTTTCACGCTAATATTGTTTATACCAAGTTTTACCATGAGAGTTATTGGCATAATACTTCTTTGCTCTGCAATGCTTGTGAATGATATTAAGAATAAAAATGTTGAGCTTTTGTATTTTTTGCCGTTCTCAAAAAGAGAGCTTTTCCTGTATAATCTAATGTTTTTAGTTCTTATAATTTCAATAACCTCAGCAGCTGATAAAATATACTATAACCTGACCATTTTAGAAGGGTTATTGGCTATTTTCAAAACAATCGTTGCGCTTTTAGCAATTTACGGGATAAGTATGTTATTCACGACATTAGGACATGATGGTTTTATTTGGAGTATTGTAATAACAATTGCAGATGCTTTGCTGGGAGATTTAGGCTCAACTAATTTGAATGCAGCTGATTTTAATCCATATAGTTTAATAAGCTTTACAAAGCAGGGAAGCATGATTTTAGCCTTTTTGTATGCTGCTCTGATTTGCTTTCTGGCATACTTTGCATATATTAAAAAAGGTGGTGAGAACTGAGATGGTGCCAGTAGAAGTCAAGAATTTGAGCAAAAGAATAGGTGGCAAACAGATTTTATCTGATGTGAGTTTTTCAGTTCAAAAAGGCGAGATATTAGCTCTTGTTGGACCAAATGGAGCCGGTAAAACAACAACTCTTAAATGTCTAATAAATGCAACTCCCAAAGATAGCGGAGAGGTTTTGATTTTTGGCAAGCCTTTTGAACCTTCTTTAAAGAAAAATATAGCGTTTGTTTCTGAGCACAGAAAAGTTTTTTCGAAATTCACATTGGGTGATTACCATAAAATGTATCAAGCCTTATATCCAAATTGGGATGAGGTATTTTTCAAAAATTTTCTTTCGCATTATGGGTTTAGCTTAAATCAAGAACTTTCTAAATTTTCAATGGGTCAAAGAACACTTATTCTTGTTATCTTAGCATTGGCAACAAATGCAGACCTGGTGCTTTTAGACGAGCCCACTCAAAACCTTGACCCAACGGTGAGATTTGAGCTAATTCAACTTATAAAACAATATGTTCAAGAGAAGAATATAGCAGTTGTGGTATCTTCACATGAGATTTTTGAACTTGAAGAGTATGCAACAAATATTGCGATAATCAAAAATGGCAGAATTTTGTACTGCGATTCAATTGATGATGCTAAACAAAAACACAGAATAGTCTCTTCAATGGCAAACTTGAAGGATGCAGAAGTTATCGGTTTGCTTGACGGTGAGGTTTTAGTAAGAACTGAAAAGGATATGGGAGAATATCCCCGATTAAATCAAATTATAATTGGCTATTTAAGAGGAAAAGAAGGTATGCAGGAAATTAAAAGTGGTTATTGCCAGATAACAGATTTGAATTCCATATAAGTTTGCCTTGAGTTGCCTGAAAAAGTATAGCACCTTTGCCCTTGAAGTTGCAAGCAAAAATGGCGAAGGTGCTTTTTTGTTGTTGAACACAAAAAATTTTTGACAAAAGATAAGAAGTTTATTATCATATAATAGTGTCAAGTTTTTAAGCTTTACAGAGAGATGAAATTAAAAATGCAGCAAGAAAATAAGGTATATTTGAGTCTTCTTTATGACTTTTATAAAGACTTTTTGACCGAAAGACAAAAAAAGATTATAGAGCTGTATGTAAATGAAGATTTAACCTTGGGAGAAATATCAAAAGAACTTGGCATATCACGGCAGGGTGTTTTTGATGCATTTAGAAAAGCAGAAATAGCCTTGAAAAGGTATGAGGCAAAGCTGAAATTAGCAGACAAGTATTATAAAAACAGGAGCATAATTGAAGAGGTCCTACAGAAACTTAGGAGAATATACGAGAGATATAAAGATGAAGAAATAATGAGTATAATAAATAGTATTCAGGAGTGGCAAGAAAATGTTTAGTAGCCTTTCTGAAAAACTGCAGGATGTTTTCAAAAGACTTAAAGGTAAGGGCAAGCTAACAGAGAAAGATATTAAAGATGCTATGAAAGAAGTAAAACTTGCCCTTTTAGAGGCTGATGTAAACTACAAAGTGGTAAAAGATTTTATTAACACTGTGACACAAAAGGCTGTGGGAGAAGAGGTTTTAGAAAGCCTCACTCCTGCTCAGCAAGTAATAAAAATTGTGTACGATGAGATGGTAAATCTACTGGGTGGAAGTGACACAAAACTTACATTTTCACCAAGCGGGTTTTCCATCTATATGATGGTTGGTCTTCAAGGTTCTGGTAAGACCACCACAGCTGGAAAGCTTGCCGGGCTTTTAAAAAAGCAGGGCAAAAACCCTTTGCTTGTTGCCTGTGATATATATAGACCTGCTGCAATAAAACAATTAGAGATTGTTGCACAAAAAGTTGGAGTAAAGTGTTTTGCAGATTACAACAGCAAAGATGCTGTTAAGATAGCAAAGGAAGGCATTGAATTTGCAAAGTCTAATAGATGCGATGTTGTCATTGTTGACACTGCAGGAAGACTTCACATAAATCAAGAACTTATGGACGAGCTGGTTAGTATCAAAAATGCAATAAAGCCAACAGAAGTTTTGCTTGTATTAGATGCTATGACAGGACAGGATGCTGTGAATGTTGCTACAGCTTTCAATGAGCAGCTTGGCATAGATGGAATTATTATGACAAAACTTGACGGTGATACACGAGGCGGGGCTGCACTTTCTGTCAAGGCTATAACAGGAAAGCCTATAAAGTTTGCCGGTGTTGGCGAGAAGATGGAAGATTTAGAGGCTTTTCATCCCGACAGGATGGCTTCCCGAATACTTGGAATGGGAGATATTTTGACATTAATAGAAAAGGCTCAGGAGGCAATTGACCAGAAAAAGGCTGAGGAGCTTGAAAAAAAGCTCAGAAGCATGCAGTTTACCCTTGAAGACTTTTTAGACCAGCTAAAGCAAATAAAGAAGATGGGACCTTTATCTCAGATTATTTCCATGATTCCTGGTGTCAAGTTAAAAGGCGATGTAGATTTTGATGCTGGTGAGAAGGAACTTAAAAAGATAGAAGCAATCATAAATTCCATGACAAAAGAAGAGCGCCAAGACCCAAACATTATTAATTCCAGCAGAAAAAGAAGAATTGCCATGGGGTCAGGCACCACTGTGCAGGATGTAAACAGGCTTTTGAAACAGTTTGAAGATATGAAAAAGATGATGAAGCAATTTTCAAATCCTAACTTTGCCAAGAAAGGAAAATTTAAATTTCCTTTCATGTAATATATAAAACATTTAAAAGAGGAGGTGATTGTGAGTGGCAGTAAGAATAAGACTCAAAAGAATGGGTGCAAAAAACAATCCTTTTTATAGAATTGTTGTTGCAGATTCACGCACACCGAGAGATGGAAAAACAATTGACGAAATTGGCTATTACAATCCTTTAAAGAATCCTGCTGACATCAAAGTTGATGTTGAAAAGGCAAAAAAATGGTTATCATACGGTGCTCAGCCAACAGATACAGTTAAAATTCTACTTAAAAAAGCTGGCGTAATTGAATAAAACATATGTAGAAGGAGGGGTAGCTTGTCATGCTAAAAGATTTAGTTGAAGTCATAGCAAAATCTCTTGTTGACAATCCAGACCAAGTAAAGGTTAGCGAAATCCACGGTGAGCAGTCAGTAATTATTGAGCTCAAAGTTGCTCCTGAAGATATGGGAAAGGTCATTGGCAAGCAGGGAAGAATAGCAAGAGCTATAAGAACAGTTGTCAGAGCTGCAGCAAACAAAGACAACAAGAGAGTTATAGTTGAGATTTTACAATAAAAGAGTTAGGCGTATCTTGCCTAACTCTTTTTTAAAAAGGAGGTAAATTATGTATAAGTACCTCCAGGTAGGCAAGATTGTAAATACTTTTGGACTCAAAGGTGAAGTTAAGGTAATACCTCTTACAGATGAGGTTGACAGGTTTTCTGAGCTTGAATATGTTCTTTTGGAAGACAACCTTTCAACAAAGCTCACAATTGAAAGATATAGAGTAAAAGATAATATTGTGATAATCAAGTTCAAAGAAATTTCCAGCATAGATGAAGCACAAAAGCTGAAAAACAGGTATATAGTGATAGAAAGAGAAAGAGCCAAAAAACTGCCAAAGGACACTTATTTTATATGCGATATTATTGGGCTTGAAGTGTATGATTTAGACGGCAGAAAACTGGGTAGAATAAAGGATGTTTTAAAAACCGGCAGCAACGATGTTTACATTTGCGACAGCTATATAGGAAAGAAAGACATACTGATTCCTGCCTTGAAAGAGATTGTAAAAGAGGTTAATATCGAAGAGGGATATATGAAAATAAAGGTTGTTGAAGGGTTGTTGGATTGAAAATGGTATTCAAAGTTCTAACTTTATTTCCAGAAGTGATTTTGTCTGCAACAAACTACAGCATCTTAAAAAGAGCTCAGCAAAAAGGGCTGATAAAGATAGAGGCAATTAATATACGAGATTTTACACTTGATAAGCACAAGAGGACAGATGACTATCCATACGGCGGCGGGTTTGGAATGGTTATGACTGCCCAGCCGATAATTGATGCGTATGAGAGTATAAAACCAGCCAAACCTCACAGAGTTATTTATCTTACACCTCAAGGCAAAACATACACTCAGCGGTATGCAGAGCAGCTGTCAAAAGAAAAAGAGATTGTAATAATATGCGGGCACTATGAAGGAATTGACCAGAGAGTAATTGACATGATTGTGACAGATGAGATTTCTATAGGAGACTATGTTTTAACTGGAGGAGAGTATGCTGCGCTTGTGGTGATCGACTCAGTTTCGCGGCTTGTAAAGGGTGTCATTGAAGAAAAGTCGGCTCAAGAAGAGAGTTTTTCAACAGGGCTTTTGGAATATCCGCAGTATACAAGACCGGCTGAGTTCAGAGGCAAAAAAGTTCCTGAGACACTTTTGTGCGGAGACCATAAAAAAATAAGAAAGTGGAGAAGGTATCAGAGCTTACTGAAAACAATAAAAAACAGACCTGATTTGCTCAAAGATTTTGAGCTGACCGACGAAGACAGAGAATTTTTAATAAAATATTGTGAGACGCAAAAAATTGTGTTATAATTACACATGTTCATTTTTGGGCTTTTTTCTTGTAAATGAAGTACGTGGTCCTCTGCAAACATGGTTTGCAAGAACATTCTTATTGCTGGAAGGAGGGAAAGTGGAAGATGGATATAATCAGAGAGATTGAAAGCGAAATGCTAAGAAAAGATATTCCTGATTTCAAACCTGGTGACACAGTAAGAGTTTACTTTAAGGTCATTGAAGGTGGAAGAGAAAGAGTGCAAGCTTTCGAAGGGCTTGTCATAAAAAGAAGGGGAAAAGGACTTTCGGAAACTTTCACAGTGAGAAGAATTTCATATGGTATTGGTGTTGAAAGAGTGTTCCCTCTTCATTCACCCAGGCTTGAAAAGATTGAAGTTATAAGAAGAGGTAAAGTGAGAAGAGCAAAACTCTACTACATCAGAGAAAAGATAGGTAAGGCTGCAAAAATTAAAGAGCTTGTTCAGCAGCCAAACAATAAAGAGAATAACAATACCGAAGAGACTAACGCTTAAAAAAAGCTTAGTCTCTTTTTTATATTTACAACAAAAAGAGGAGGACTTTTGCTTTGATCGTTCAGTGGTACCCTGGCCATATGCAAAAGGCGAAAAGAGAAATTTTAGAGCTAAACAAGTATATTGATTTGTATCTAATTTTGCTTGATGCAAGAGCACCTTTGAGTTCCAGAAACGAACAGCTCGAAGCTTTGATAAAAGATAAGCCTAAGATTTATGTTTTGAATAAATCAGATTTAGCTGACGAAACGAAAAATCACGAGTTTGTAAAATATTTTCAGAAGAATAACCAGGTTGCTGTATGTATTGACTCTTTAAAAGGAACAAATGTAAAGAGTATATTGAAAATAGCCGAAAATTTATTAAAAGAGAAGATTGAAGAGGCAAAACAAAAAGGTCGAAAAAAAATTATAAGATTTGCTGTTCTTGGCATACCAAATGTCGGAAAGTCGACGCTTATAAACAAGATAACAAATTCAGCCAAGGCAAGAACAGGTGACAAGCCTGGTGTTACAAGGGCAAAGCAGTGGATAAAAATCAACGACTATTTTGAGATGCTTGACACACCAGGGATACTTGTACCAAAGCTTGAAGATGATACTGTTGCTATAAAACTTTGTGCGATAGGCAGTATTAAAGAGGAGCTCTTTGACAAAGAACTTGTTGCAAAGAAAACAATTGGGATGATAAAAGAAAGATATTCTCACCTCTTGAATGCCAAGTATTCAATCGATTTTTTCACCCTTTCGGAAGAAGAGTACCTAACAGAAATTGGAAAGAAGAGAGGATGTATACTCAAAGAGGGCAAGATTGATACTCTTAAAGCAGCAACAATGTTTTTGGACGATTTGAGAAAAGGAAAGATTGGGAGGATAACACTTGATGAGGTTGTCAGAAGATGAAAACTATTTTGAAATAGAAGAAAAGCTTTTGAATGAAGGTTATAGATTTATTTGCGGAGTTGATGAGGCAGGAAGAGGACCTTTGGCAGGACCTGTTTTTGCTGCAGCAGTTGTAATGGACAGAGAAAGAATAATTGAAGGTGTAAGAGACTCAAAAAAGCTGACTCCTAAAAAGAGAGAAAAACTTTTTGAAGAGATAATAAAAGAGAGCATAGCTTATTCTGTTGCTATGGTGGATAGCAAAATCATAGATGAGATAAACATAAACAATGCAACTTTTTTGGCCATGAAAAATGCTATAGAAAACTTAAAAATTGAGCCCGACATAGTGTTAGTTGATGGTTATGAAATTCCGAACCTGAACTTTAATCAAAGAGCTATCATAAAAGGTGACAGAAAATCTTACTCAATTGCTTGTGCGTCCATTTTAGCAAAGGTTTCAAGGGATAGATATATAGTAGAGATTTCTTCAAAGTACCCACTCTATAAATTTGAAAAACACAAAGGATATGGCACAAAAGAGCACATAGAGATTTTACAAAAATATGGTCCGTGTGAGATTCACAGGATTTCGTTTTTGAAAAATATTCTATCTCTTTAAGGTGAAAAATATGAATCAAGTAAATAATCTCGTAACTTTCTTAAAACAAAATAACATAAAAGAGCTACTGAACCTTTTTGACGTTCAGGCAAAAGAATTTGATGCTCAGGTTGTCGGGGTTGAAAGTGATAAGCTTATTCTGAATATAGGTTCGAAGACAATTTTAGCTCAAAATATTTCTTCATTTTCTTTCACTCCAGGTGACAAGGTGCGTCTTGCAAATCCTGTTTGGAAAGATGGCAAACTTACATTCAAGATAGTGGATGTTATATCTGGGAAAGAAGAATCTGCTGCTGTATCTTACTTTGGCAGGAAACATCAGGAAGGAGCTTTATTTAAAACCCTTAACACTTTGAAGTTGGAAAATATATTTAACTTTTCAGAAGGTTCAGAAGGAGAGATTTTTGTTGTTCCGGAAGATGAATTTACAGCTGAATTTTTGGAATTTGCAAAGAAAGAAAAAGTGTTTGCAACTTCTTTGGAGATTGGGAAAGACGAAAATGTCTTTTTGAAGTTATCTGATAAAACTTTTGAATTAAAAAAAGAGGTCTTTTTTGGAAGTCAAAATGAAAAGGGTATATTACAAAAGATAGAATTGTCTGAGTACAAAAGTGAGAATTTTATAGTGATATTTGAGAAAGGTAAGGGATTGATTTTTGTTCCTCAGAAGAATTTAATGAAGGATTTTTTAAAAGGTATGTTAAATGATCATATAAGAAACTTTGATATTAAGATAAATAATGAAAATGACTTATTTGCTTTTTTGGGCTTGATTTTTTCTAAAAAACCTTTGTCAAAAGAGGAATTTATAAAAGAAAAAAGTGAATTTATAAGGTTTGTGGAGAAGATTAAAGAGTTTTTTGAAAGATTTCAAAATAAAGAAGCAGTTAAAATTCAAGATGTTGCTTTGAATAAAAAAGAAGAATTTTTACTTTTCAAGATAGCTGGCTCTCACACAGAGTTTTCAGAACAAAAGGTGTTACAGTTGCTGGAGAAGATAAACCCAAATCAAAGCCAGCAAATCACACTTGATTTTGATACCTTTTACATGAATATTTTTAATCTCAAGTATGAGCTTAATAATCACCAATATGAAATTTCAGTTTTTGTTAACAAAAAGAAGGGAGTTTCAAACTTTAAAGCAAATTCCATTATGCTAAAACTGACAACCCAGAACATTGGGACAATAGGCATTTATGTTAAAAAGGTTTTACACGGTAGTTTCAAATCAATCATAGTTTGTGAAAGACTGTCAACCCTCAATTTAATAAAAGAAAACCAGAAACAGCTTTTGGAATTTTTAGAAGCAAAAGACTATAAACTTGATATTGAGTATAAGATAGACCAGACTACCAATTCTTCTCTTGCAGTTGACTATTTAATATTTGATAATACTTTAAGCAGATTTGATTTGAAGGTGTGAGATAATGACTAAGAAAAAGACAAAAAAAGCTGTGGCTGTAAAATATGATATTAAAGACATAGCACCAAAGGTTATTGCGAAAGGAAAAGGTTATGTTGCAGAAAAGATTATTGAAAAGGCAAAACAGGAAAACATTCCTGTATATAAAGACCAAAACGTGGCAGAAAAGCTGTTTAATTTAGAGCTTCAGGAGTATATTCCGGAAGACTTGTATGAAGTTGTTGCGCAGATATTAGTTTTCATTGGATATCTTGATAAAATTAATAGCAACGGGGAAAAGTAAAAGATGAATTTAAAGCAGATAGGAAGATTTGGTGAGGATCTGACGGTTGATTTTTTAAAAAAACAAGGATATGAGATTTTGAGAACCAATTTTCGATGTAGGCTTGGTGAAATTGACATAATAGCAAAAGAAGGAAATACGATTGTATTTGTTGAGGTAAAAACAAGGAAAAGTTTGAAATTTGGTTTGCCTTCAGAATCTGTCAACTTCAAAAAACAGCTTCACATAAAAAGGGTTGCTGAGTATTTCATTGCATACCATCTTTTGCAAGACAAGTATTTGTACAGATTTGATGTTGTGGAGATATTTATAGATGGCAAAAATGATGTGACAAAAATAAATCTTATCAAAGATGCATTTTAAGGAAGGTTGAAAGAGGTAGAAAGCCACTAATAAAAGTGGCTTTTATTTTTTGTCCAGGCACCTTTTTTGAACTTAAAACATAGATTATATTAGCTTTACAGCAAGAACAAAAAAAGAGGGGTAATGATGGAAAAACATATAGGTGTTATTGGTGGGGACCAGAGGATTTTGATTTTGGCGGAAAGCTTAGCTGATAAAGGATTTGATGTTTTGCTCTGGGCAACAGATAAAAGCAAAGTGTTCAATAGTCCAAATATAAATTTTGCAGAGACTTTGGATGAGGTTATTGAGAAGTCTAAGGTATTAATAGGACCAATTCCCCTCACACAGGATGGAAAGTATATATTTGCACCTCTTTCACAGCAGTCTGTAGAGATACAAAGTTTAATAGAAAAGCTATCTTGTAGAGATATTGTGCTTATTGCAAGCGTAATTCCTGAAAGTGTGAAGAATCTTTGCAGAGAAAAAAATGTAAAATTTTTCGACCTTTATGAAAAAGAAGAGCTTGCGATACTGAACGCAATTCCTACTGTTGAAGGGTGTTTAATGATTGCAGTTGAGAAGATGCCAATTACCCTTCACTCTTCGAACATCTTAATACTTGGATATGGAAGAATAGGCAAAGTCCTTGCAAAAGTCTTGAGAGGGTTTGAAGCAAACATATATGTGGCTTCAAGGAAAAGCTCAGATCTTACATGGTGCAAAGCATTTGGTTTTCTACCGGTCCGCCTCTGTGATGTAGCAGAGTATGTAAATAAAATGGATTTGATTATTAATACCATTCCTGCTGGGGTTGTTACAAAAGAAGTGATAGATAGGATAAGAACCGATACTCTTGTAATTGACCTTGCCTCAAAACCAGGTGGAGTAGACTTTGAATATGCAAGGGAAAAGGGTATTGAAGTGGTACATGCACTTTCTCTTCCCGGCAAGGTGGCACCAGTTACAGCTGCCAAATATATATCTGAAGTACTGCTGAGTTTGCTGGAAGAAATCTGGGGGTGATAGATTGAGCCTGAACAATCTGAAAATAGGGTTTGCTATTACAGGGTCGTTTTGTACATTTGACCAAATAATACCTGTACTTGAAGAACTCAAAAAACAAGGTGCAATCATAACACCAATATTCAGTGAAAAAGTGCAGACAACCGATACACGCTATGGAAAAGCGGACGAAGTTGTGAAGAGAATAGTTTCTATTTGTGGAAACCCGCCAATAACAAATATTGTAGAAGCAGAACCTGTTGGTCCTAAAAAACTGTTTGATGTACTGGTTGTTGCACCTGCAACAGGGAACTTTATCGCCAAGCTTGCAAATGGAATTGTTGATGAAACCCCTGTTATGTGCGCAAAAGCGCATCTTAGAAATCAAAGACCGGTGGTTGTTGCGATATCTACTAACGATGCGCTTGGTCTTAACTGCAAAAATATTGCCATTCTTCTAAACACAAAAAATATTTACTTTGTCCCATTTAGGCAGGATGACCCTTTTGCAAAGCCAAATTCACTTGTTGCAGAATACACTCTTCTCATTCCTACAATAATTGAAGCAGTATCTGGCAAGCAAATTCAGCCACTTTTGCTTTGCCCCGGGACAAAAAATGATGAAGACCCCCGCAGAAAAATATTTTAAGGGGGTTTTATTTTTTTGGAAAAAGGCTATAATATTCTTAGAAAAATAAGCACAGAAGAAGTGAAGGGATTTATGAGAGTAAAGGCAGTTTCGAAAAAGAAGAAATATAAAATAAAAAAAGAGGTTTTTGACAGGTTAAATGCTGAGGTGTACGGGACTTTTTTGTTATTTGTCTTTCTATTTCTTATTTTTTCGGTTTCAACGGATAAAGTAGGAATAGTTGGCGATTTTGTCAAGAAAACCTTGTTAGGATGTTTTGGAGTAGGTGTTTTCTTAATCCTTGCTTTCATGCTCTATGTATCGCTTGATTCAATTTTAAGAAGGCCAAGGGTGTTTGACAAGAGGGATATAATTGTATTTACCTATATACTTCTTATATTCATGATTTTTACCACCTTTATGCAAGCAAATATAAAAACTTCTGGTTCATGTATAAAGGTTTTAAAAGATGCATACTTTGATGGTTTGAACTTCAAGGGATTTGGTGTTTTCGGCTGGGCTATTACATACCCTTTTGTATCGTTGTTTGGTTTTACAGGCACGCTCATTATTTGTTTTTCCACGCTTATAATCATGAGTATGATTGTTTTCAGCTTTTCGATAAGGGATTTTTTAAAACAGAGAAAGCTTAAAAATAACCAGCAAAATGAAAAAAGGGTAGAAAAGACTGAAGAGAATATAAAGATAAAAAGCAATGGGTTTTACAACTTCAATTCTGATGCTGATATAGAAGAAGAAAAAAAAAGTGAAGAGGTCATTGTAAATATACCCAAAAAATCTAAGGAAAGTAATAAGATTGTAGCCAAAAAGCAAACATTACGATCAAGCAGTCAATATTTGTATCCTCCCATTGACTATCTTAAAAAACAGAATGATAATTTGCAGGTTTCAAGAAAAGATATAAATGAAAATATAAGAAAGCTGGAAGAGACGTTAAAAAACTTTGGTATTGAAGCTCAAGTGACAGAAGTAAATGTTGGACCCACAATTACAAGATATGAGCTGCAACCGGGACAGGGGGTAAAGGTCAGCAGAATTGTCAATCTTTCTGATGACATTGCGCTTGCACTGGCAGCACCATCTGTTAGAATTGAGGCACCAATTCCAAACAAGTCTGCAATAGGAATAGAAATTCCAAACAGAGAACCAAAACCTGTTTATATAAGAGAGCTGATTGAAAGTCCGGATTTTTACACACTGCAGTACAAGATACCATTTGCCATAGGTAAAGACGTTGCAGGAAGTCCTGTGATAGCAGATATAACAAAAATGCCCCACCTTTTGATTGCAGGTGCAACGGGGTCGGGAAAGAGTGTTTGTATAAATTCGCTTATAATAAGCATTCTTTACAGGTGCATACCTGATGAGGTAAAACTGATTTTAATTGACCCCAAGGTGGTTGAACTGAGTCTGTACAATGGTATACCTCATCTTTTAATACCTGTTGTAACAGATGCAAAGAAAGCTGCAAATGCTCTTGCCTGGGCAGTAGGAGAAATGACAAACCGTTACAAACTCTTTGCTCAAGCAGGAGTAAGAGATGTTGTTGGTTATAACAAGTGGTGTGAGGAAAATGGACAAGAAAAACTTCCATATATTGTAATTATTATAGATGAACTTGCCGACCTTATGATGGTATCACCTGCCGAGGTTGAAGACAGCATATGCAGGCTTGCGCAGATGGCACGGGCAGCGGGTATGCATCTTGTTGTTGCGACCCAGAGACCTTCTGTAGATGTCATCACTGGTCTTATTAAAGCAAATATTCCGTCGCGAATAGCCTTTGCTGTATCATCCCAAGTTGACTCACGAACAATTTTAGACCAGGCGGGTGCTGAAAAACTTTTGGGGAGAGGTGATATGCTATATCTTCCAATAGGTTTGGCAAAGCCACTGAGGGTTCAAGGTGCGTATGTTTCTGAAAGCGAAGTTGAGAAGGTTGTGGAATTTTTAAAACAGAACTTTAACATTGAGTACAATCAGGAAGTGATTGAAGAGATAAACAGCAAGGTTTTAGATATTAAAGATGATAAGGCTGATGAGCTTTTGATCAAGGCTATTCAGCTTGTGGTGGAAGCGCAGAATGTTTCAACCTCATTTTTACAAAGAAAACTCAGAATTGGTTATTCAAGGGCGGCAAGGCTAATTGACCAGATGGAAGAAAGAGGAATAATTAGCAAGATGGATTCTACCGGCAAGCGCCAGGTTTTAATAACCAAAGAGCAGTTTGACGAGATGCTTATGAATATGGAGTGAGGAAATAGAATGGCTTTTTTACCTATTTGCAGGGAAGACATGAAAAAGCGTGGGTGGGACGAGCTTGACTTTGTATTTGTGTGCGGAGATGCGTATGTTGACCATCCATCTTTTGGTCATGCAATAATATCACGAATAATAGAAGATTATGGTTTTAGAATTGGAATAATTCCTCAACCTGACTGGAAAGACTCAAAAAGCATAACAGTGTTGGGAAGACCGCGGATTGCTTTTTTGGTATCGGCAGGGAACCTTGACTCCATGGTTGCACATTACACTTCATTTAAAAAACCACGGAGCGAGGATTATTATTCGCCTGGTATGAAAAGAGGAAAAAGACCAAACAGAGCAACAATTGTTTATTGTAATTTGATAAGAAGAGAGTATGGTGATATTCCCATCATAATTGGCGGTATAGAGGCTTCTTTGCGAAGGTTTGCTCATTA
>Ga0065718_1005030_pt1 | contig 25450 bp, 26 predicted proteins | sample GBSCel77sediment_2_FD_59105 | JGI IMG/M metagenome (GOLD analysis project Ga0065718, IMG submission 59105) | Hot spring sediment microbial communities from Great Boiling Spring, Nevada - cellulolytic enrichment CS 77C v3 (version 3) | ecosystem: Environmental > Aquatic > Thermal springs > Hot...
CTAGGAATCTACCAACAGCCACTTTTTAGAGGCATAAAGGGCATCTCAAAAATCTCAACCCTCGAGTCTCAAATACTCATAGCGCGATTCAACAATTATGAAATCGGGACCACCCTTGGCAATACGGGCCTCAACCACTCAAAACTTGGCATGGGCAGTCTGACACGTTTTGCGACTACAGCCCCTAACGTGCCTAAAATCGACAGGATAACGGGGTCTCTTCGGGAAAACCCCGTTCTTGCATAATCACACGGCACCCCTCCCCCAGAGGCTCTTGGGATAGCTCTAGTGGAACCTATGTCTGCACCACTTAAGTTTAACGAGCAAAAATAGCTCCTCCGCGCTGGCGAGTTGATTACTTAACTCCTCACCCCCCTCCTCGCCTACCTCCCAAGTACATATACACGCCTTACTCCCAGCCGGAAGCAACCCCTAAACTTTTTGCCCCCCGTAAAGGCAATTCTACCGATTTGTTTTTGTAAGCCTTTACTGAACCTCTTGCCAGCTGAAAGGTATAAATCCTCGTGCACCCGCCACGTTTTGCAATGTTACATCGTAATGGAATGCAAAGTGCCCATTCATCGTCACACTATTACCAACAATGGATCCGATTACGTCGATCACGTTATTTCCACCCCCTCTTAAAAAGATATCCGCGTTAGGTGCATAAATTAATCCAACCAGCTGCGCATTTCCGGAAATGTCTACACTCTTATTGCTTGGTAAACCAAAATACATGAAGTTTGTGGCAAAACCCGACTGATTAACTACCCCTAGCCCCGACAGTTTAAATACGCTCCCCTCCATGAATAGTTTTAATGATGCATTAGAGGGAGCAATTGTAATCCGGTCGTCATTACCACTCATCTTAAAATCGCCCACAACACGTAATCTCACGTGTGCATTTGTACCAACGTATATATTGCCACCGCCTGGGATAATGTAATCCCCGCTCGTGTTAAACACATAATCATACAAAACGCCGTCCACCCTTTGATTGTCCTTAGCCTTTGGAATCCAAATTGCAGGAGGGTTGGTGACCTCAGGAAAAATCACATTCATATCATTAGCTGCCCAGCCAGGCTGAATTCCTTTTTTACCGCTGCGGACCCAATCCACATCACCTACTGAGCCCTGAGGACCTATCATTATTACCCCTAATGGACCGGTAAGTACCCGCCCCATAACCTCGGCATTTCCAACGTTAACTATCGAATTAGTGAATTCGCCAGAAGTGGCCACCGTCCCCCTGGGTAAAATTTTATTTGAATTCCTCCCGGGGTACCTGCCGTTTTCGCTGTAACGAGGGTCCGACGAATCGAACGCGTCAGTAAATACATTGTTACCATTTAGATCGACCTTCTGACGGCCTGCCAAAGCCGTTGCAAATAAAGGATCAACCCTTGCCATTACACGAACTTGTCGTTTTATATAACCGCTGTCATGGGATTGTTGCCCCAATATACCTAGCAAAATTCCCTGGATACCCTTTGAACCACCGATGGCTCTAGCGTAGCCAATTGAATCAATCTGTATCGTAGGCCAGGTAAGCGTAATTGTAGCCACATAAAATCCATCTCCTAAATACCTCGTAGGGCCTCTAAATTGATTGGGTGTGATTTGCGCCCAACCATCCGTAGCAAGCCTGTTAGTGGCATCCGCATAATCTAAGAACGGGGCCCGATTATTGACATGGGCCAAAGCCTCCTCAATGCCTGCCTCTGAGAGCGTCAAAGCAGCATTCCACTGCTGAGCTCGTCGGACAAGCAAGGTTTGTGTGTTCGTATACAACAAATAAGAACCCAACGCCATTGCCAAAATAATGGCAGTTAAAAGCGCCACTATAAGGGCACTTCCTTGTTTTCGGTCCCGATGCACTAACTTCATATGCATCCCTCCCACTTCAATTTCTTAGCACGATCTTTGCCGTCAGAATACTTTCGCTTTGCAGTTTTTGCCCCAAAACCGGCTTTGAACAACGCCAAGTAATATCAATTAATTTGCAAAGCAATGGATCATAAGCCCCATTAAGATTCGTTGCCGGGTAAAAATCGTATTTCCCAGGTAGTGGATTCCGCTGGTAAATCCTAAACAAAAGGTAATCACAGTCCGTCAATAGAACCTGTTCTTGACCACTTACCGACCGCGTAACTACCCCTGTTTGTGGATTCCAGTATATCGTAATCCGCTGCCCATCAAAACGCTGTAATACAATCCGATTCGTCGCATACTCTAGCAGCGCCACTGAGTTTCGAATATCTCGCGTTAAAATATCCAAAGCCTGACGATTCCGGGTCTGTAAACTCATATAGTTGGACAGGCCAACAAAGCTTTTCCCACTAAAGAGAGTAAAAGCCACTACCGCACCCAAAATAATGGTAGCCGTCGCAGCAGCAATCAACACCTCCGACAATGTAAACCCACCAATTCTTATCTTACTTTTTACGCGCATTCTAACCATCGGTCGCGAACGCAACCAGTTCGTTAGTTATAGTAAATGTAATTTTGGAGTCCTTTCTTAGCTACTAACGTCCGCATTTCCCTCATCTTTACCACTGGTGCTCCTCCAACCCAATTAGTCCACCAAAGGCGTACAATCACCAACCTTACCTCANCTGCATAACTTGTTACAAATGGTGCATTCGTCACAATGAACTCCCCGTAATAAACGATCCCTGGAGGAGGCCCAAGATTGGTTACTGGATAGTAATATTCCTGAAATTGCCTCGGAATCCAATTACTATCTGTCAACTGGTACCAATTGTAAAGTCTTATGCCCTCCATTCGCTCCAACAGTATTTGAGTAGCTCGCAGGTCTTCCCTGGAAGCCCGGGTAATCGCAAACGCTTGCGTTATAGTAAGGTAAATACCCACAAACAAGATTAATACGAGCGCACTTGCAATCGCTATTTCAACTAAGGTGAATGAACTTACCCACTTGTGATTTGTCCTACATGCTTTTTGACTACGAAGTAACATGACCGGTTGCTTTTTACCGATGGTTGTAACGCTTCTACTACTAGTTTAATATCGACACTTTCTGCGTATCAAGTAAACCATTTTTAAAAAATTTTGTGCTTACCCACTATATATTGTCTCAATACCAGACAGCACTAACCAACATTTGGACAGTATATGTGTTTAGATACTAGAGCCCCATCCCATTAGCTTGCGTGAATTACATGCTTATATACCACTGACCTGAATCACTCCAATTTAGCCCGTAACTGACCGATTAACTCTAGGGTTTTTCTTACTGCCTCGTTTGGCTCGACATGGTGGATCTCACCAGTTGCACGTACGCGAATCTCGACCCGGTTTTGTGCTAATGACTTAGCACCAATATTGATACGAATAGGAAATCCAACTAAGTCAGCGTCCTTAAACTTAACTCCCGGCCTTTCATCGCGATCATCCAAAATCGCATCGACTCCAACATTCCAAAATTCGCGATATAATTCCTCCGCAACTTTCATTGGCTGACTACCAGGCCCTACATCGAGAGGGGTAATACAGATTGTGTAAGGTGCCACTGTAACTGGCCAGATAATGCCATCAGCATCGTTGCACTGTTCAATGATGGCTTGTAATGTCCTAGTGACACCTATACCGTAACATCCCATTATCGCATATCGTTCCTGCCCGTTTTGATCCAAAAATCGTGCCCCTAATTTCTCACTGTATTTGGTACCGAGTTTGAAGATGTGTCCAACCTCAATTGCCCGCTGTAATTTTAATAGTGCACTGCACCGAGGACACGGTTCACCACTCTTAACCGTTCGCAAATCAAACCATTTATCCACACGGATATCGCGATCGATGTCAACGTTTTTAATATGGAACCCATCCCGATTGGCCCCGGTGGTCATACTTTTAGCCCCCTGCAATCGCAAGTCTGCGTATACCGGCAGACCCTTGTTCTTCATCCTTGTCGTCACAGCACCCAGACTACCAGGATGCGCTCCCATCACATCATAGATTTCTTCAGGCGTAGCAGGCCTAAATACCGTCGTGCCCACTAATGCCGCTAATTTCGCTTCGTTCAACTGATCGTCGCCCCGGATCAACAAAATTACTGGTTTACTCTCAACTATGTACACTAGCGTCTTTATTTGTCTGCTTGCAGGCACATTGAAAGGCGGCCGAGCTAGATCATCAATTGTGTTTACCCCAGGCGTTGGAAATTCTTCTGGTAATCCGGCAGAAGGTTCATTTTTTTGTTCTTCACCCGTGGATAGGATACTGCTCTGAGCTTTTTCAATGTTGGCTGCGTACCTACACTTATCACAAAACGCTATTTCGTTTTCCCCTGCTTCTGCAGGCACCATAAACTCGTGGGAAAACGATCCACCAATTGCCCCTGTGTGAGCCTCCACAGCGACCGTTTTCAGACCACACCGCCGGAAAATCCGGTCATAGGCCTCGTACATTTTTTTATAGCTAATGTTTGCGGACTCCTCATCCACGTCAAAGCTATAAGCGTCCTTCATAATAAATTCTCGAGCCCGCATTAATCCAAATCTAGGCCGGATTTCGTCGCGGAATTTAGTAGTAATCTGGTAAAAGTTTTTAGGTAGCTGGCGGTACGAACTTATTTCGCTAGCCACCAGGGCAGTAATATTTTCTTCATGCGTAGGGCCTAGAAGCCATTCTCGTCTTGCACGGTCAGTCACATGAAAAATTACATCTGCCATTGTGATGTATCGGCCGCTTTGGTGCCAAATCTCTGGGGGTTGAAGACACGGCATGGCCACCTCAAGTGCACCAGCACGATCCATTTCCTCACGCACAATATTTTCAATCTTTTTTAGTGCGCGTAATCCAAGAGGTAAGAAGGTGTATAGACCTGCAGCCAGTTTCCGCACAAGACCAGCCCGCAACAATAGCTTATGCGAGACTATTTCAGCCTCAGCCGGTGATTCTTTTAATGTTGGTATAAGGGTTTGTGTCCAGCGCATAATAAGTGACCCCTGATTAAACTCAGATTACCGAAATCCGCAAGCAAACTTACTAATAAAACCGTGAAACGTTCAGCGGACGGTGTTTAGTTAAAGGGGGCAACCCTTCGATTCGCACCTCGAGCCGATCCCCTGAGGCGATGGGGCCAACACCCGCAGGTGTCCCAGTCAAAATCACGTCCCCAGGCATGAGCGTCATGTACTGCGAAACAAAACCCACTAATTCGAAACAATTGAAAATCATGTTGGCGGTATTGGAGTTTTGCCTAAGGTGGCCGTTCTGAAATAACTGAATAGATAACTTGCTAGGATCAAGTCGCGTTTCAATAAATGGTCCTAGCGGTGTAAAGGTATCAAAAGACTTACATCTGCACCACTGCGTCTCTCGCTGTTGGAGCGTACGATCTGTGATGTCCTGAGCGGCCGTGTAACCAAAAATGTATCTTGGCGCAGCCTCTGGTGGGATATTCCTCCCCCGCCTCCCAATCACAATAGCAAGTTCTGCCTCATAATCGATCCGATGATCGTTAAAGGGCAATTCGATCTTACCCCCATCGGGCAAGAGGGAACTAGGTGCCTTGAACCAGAATATGGGTTCTTTGGGGATTTCCATACCCAGCTCCCGGGCATGATCCACATAATTCAATCCCACAGCTATAATTTTAGAGGGTACTACTGGCGGTAATACTCGAATCCCTCGCATTGGGATCCCTTTTCTCTCGAATGACGCGCATGAAAAAATATCACCTTTTGGCGCGGTAAAGCTTTCCATCCCCCACCTTTGCATAGAATACTTCCTTCCCTTTTTGTAAAGCGGCCGATGAGGGTCATAGCAACCGANACGTTAACCGGACCCAATACAAATCTGCAAGCCCAAAGTATTGGCCACCAACCCCATCCTGCTTTTCTAGTGTGTTTCTTCTACACCCGACCCAGCGAATCCACTAATTCTAATTCAAGATCCCGTATCAATCGCAGATCATCACCAATAGGCCGGTTCAAAGTGGTCAAATAGTTCCCTACCATCAATCCAGTTGCACCTGCAATCAGTGCCATTGGTTGAAGATCTCGCAAATTTTGGGGACGCCCTCCCGCAATAGTTATATGTTGGTGTGGCAAAGCGAACCGGAAACACGCTACGGTCTTTAGAATTTCCAGCGGAGGTAATGGCGGAACTGACTCCATCGGCGTCCCTGGAATCGGAGTTAAAATGTTTATGGGCACAGCATCTACGTCTAGCTCACGCAGCATTAACGCCAGTTCCACACGATCTTCGATACTTTCCCCTAATCCGATAATGCCACCTGAACAGACTCGGAGACCTACGTCCTTGGCTAATCGCACAGTGGTAACCCGTTGCTGAAAAGTGTGTGTGGTGCATATTTGAGAGAAATAGCGGGGGGAAGTTTCTAGATTATGGTGATAGCACGCCAAACCTAATTCACTTAGTCTGGCTGCCACATGAAAATCATTTATCATACCTAAGGAAGCATGTAATTCTAAGCGCATCTCACTCTTCACGCGTTGGATCACTGGTTCAAGCCTTGCCAACAGTTCAGGTGTGAGCGTTGGCCACGCCGCTACCAAAGCTAAAGCTCCTACTGAACATGCACTAACCTCCTTTGCCACACGTAGCACTTCCTCACCATCGACCAGATTGTATCGAGGAGCATGTGTTGAATACCATGCTGACTGTGCACAAAATTTACAGTTCTCTGGACATCCACCCGATTTCACATTGTAGATCGAACACAGAAATGTCCGTCTGCCATGAAATGCCTCCCGAATCTGATAAGCCCCGATTAAAAGCTCGTAAATATCGCGTGGCTCCCGCAAAGAAAACAACCAAAGCAAGCTAGCACGGTCAATCGCCTCTCCGTCAATGACCCGCAATACTAAATCGCGAATTCGTCTACGTACCTGTGTGTCAAATACGATCGGCTGCATGTTTGACGTCATTCTATTCCTGTTTCTTCCTAAGGCAAGCGCCCTAATCGGCATTCTGGAGATCCCATTTTATTTCTAACCCTGCACACGTCCGCACGACGTTAATTCATCAATTAATCCGTGACTTACATAACACCAGAATTACAAGGCCGTCGCGCCCCCCTACCTCTAACACGCTAATCCACTAGCAGGAATCTCATTCTTTGTTTTCTTAGACAGGGTGTGCGTGGAAAATGTATATTTAAAAGTCCCGAGTTCACGATTCTCAGACGTTCAAAGCTTTTACGGTATTTGACCTTCAACGCGTGACGGGTAGCTTTTGCTTTCTCAAAATTAGAAGGTAAAACTTTATCACCGGCGGGTAATTAATCAAACTCAATGGAAGGAAGTAAAGGGATCAATCCCGCATAATATGCACGGTCAAAAAACACCTCCAAAGCCTGGCGGCCGATATTCCCCAAGTCAACTGTAAAGTTGTTCACATACATTCCAATGAACTTTATAGCAAGCTCTAGCGGTGTTCCGCGGGCAAAGTTCATGGCATACGCTATAGCTTCGGTGCGGTTCCGCATTGCATATTGAATACTTTCGCGAATAAGTCCAGCTATAATCGTTCTCTTATTTTTTGGTATCCGCCGATGTATTACATTTCCGCCTAAAGGCAAAGGCAAACCAGTCTCCTGCTTCCACCACGTGCCTAGGTCGACTATGCATTTCAACCCACAATCCTGATAAGTCAACTGGGCTTCGTGAATTAGCAAGCCTGCCTCTGACTCACCTCGTATAACTTTTCCAACAATTTGATCAAATGGAACGACAATATAATTGAGTTCACATGCAGGGCGTTCTAGCCAAAGCATTAATGCTAGAAAAGCACTTGTCAATGTACCTGGTATAGCAATCCGGGCATGTACAATATCTTCACGTGCTAGCTGTTCCCTTGCAATTAGAACAGGCCCATAATTGTCCCCCATGCTAGCCCCACAGGGCAATAACACGTAATTGTCTACCAAGTATGGATACGCATGAAAACTTACCGCCGTTACATCGAACTCACCCTCTAATGCACGTTGGTTCAGCGATTGGATATCTTGGATGACGTGACGAAAAGTGATCTCGGGATTTGCGATTTTCCCAGAGGTCAAACCATAAAACATAAATGCATCGTCAGCGTCTGGCGAATGTCCAAGGGTAACAATGGTCATACAAATCAAAACTCGATCGGACTATTGAATTGCCGGCACTGTGGGCAAGCCGCTCGACTTACGTCTTCATCGTCTGTATAAACAAACCCACATCGAGAACACCTAAATACCTTGTCTCGGCTGGTTTGTTCATGGAACCTAGTGGTCACACGATCGTTTTGCCAAGCGGCAAGTGCTACAAGTAATAAACCCAAAACTGTGTAACCAAGTATGACAGCGGCGTCATTCATAGTTTCCTGTATTACCGGCCAACACCAACTGTAATCGCGTGCCCCAGTAGAACGCAACCTTACCCCATTGAACTCCAGTATACCGAATACCGTTTCCCGAACCCAATAGAGGTTCCCATCTCATTGCAGACACAATTTTAAGGGCAAGTCCATCCAATGGTGGTAGCCCACTTGAAGTTTCGATAATAACGCTAATTGGGAGCCCATCGTTGTCTACCCCAACGGTAACCACAGTAGGTGGTGCAGGCAGGGGGGCTCGGTCTTCAAGATTTCCTTCTTTTGGCATAGTAATTATCTTGCGCCCCTGTAACTCTCCTCGGACTTCNANCCGCGTCCCTGACACCACCGGAGTTGAAATGCTTTGCAAGTCAATCACTTCTTCAACCTCGTGCTTTCGAGCGAATTCAAAATTTGGAGTGACCTTAATACTGGCAATTCTGTGTGCTATTTTGAGCAAATCGATTGGGTACATGGATAAAAACATCGGCTCAGGTTTCATAATTTGTGGTTCCTCGGTCACGGGCGGGTCTAATTCCCAAACCCTGCCTGAAAAAGCTCGGGGGTTCGGCAACAAAAATAGGGTTGGATCCAATAGCTCCAGAAGAAGTGGTTCTTGTGTCGGAGCCAAAATGACAAAGCGGGTCTCCAGCGCTGTCTGGCTATTTGCCGCGACCGTTTTAACTGGCGACCCTCGGTTCACAAGGAATAACAGACCCAATTGGAGTACAAAAATTACTGCGATAGCTAGAGGCAAACAAATTCTCAGATCATCCGACGTACCAGAGTTAACTTCCGCTGTAGAAAGTATTGACGTATAGCGTCTAAACCTCATTTTTCCCTAACCCTCACTGCAACGGGTATGGTAGCCAATAACACTTCTTTTATCCCAGTCTCCCGTGCCAACAAGGCAAGCGAAACGAGCTTTTCATAGGGCACATCCTTATCTGCGCGTATGACGAGGACCAGTTTGCCTTGGTGCCTTAAAACCTGCTGGTGCAATTCAGACTTCAAAGCACTTGGTGAAACGATCTGATTTTCATAAAAAAGCTTGCCCGTGTGGTCAATAGCTACAGCAACTACTGGATCAGATACTCCAGGTAACCCTTCAGCCTGCGGCAACTGAATTAATACACCAGGGGTGTAAACAAGCCCCGCCAAAAGTAAAAACATGAGCAAAAGGAACAAAACACCCATATAAGGGATGGCATCAAACTGTCCCGCAAACAGTGTCAATTGTCGTGGCACACGAGTCATTGTCGCGAAGATATGGTTTCGGTCATTATGTTCAAAATTTCGATCCCTGCGCGTTCCATATCCAACATTATTATGTTTATTCGCGCAACCAGGTGGTTATAAGCTGCATATGCAATAATGCCTAAACCTAATCCAAACGCCATGCATGTCAGAGCCTGCCAAACCCCACCTGACAATTGATTTATGCTTGCGTACAGCCCCGCTTGTTCGAGTCGAGCAAACACTTCCATAAATCCCAGTATGGTCCCGAGCAACCCCATTAGCGGGCCTATCTGCGCAATTGTGGCTAATCCTGGAATTCGCCGGTGAAGCCTCGGAAGTTCAGTTAGAGTGGCGGCCTGAATTGCTTCTCGGATCCGTTCACGTGGTTGATCCTTCATTAAAATTGCCGTCTTAACTATTCTTGGTACTGGTCCGGGTGTAGCATCACAGATGGAAATAGCCTCAACCACATTCTCACGTTTCAGCACTGTTCTAATCCCATTGAGAAACTCGTTTATGTTGATCTGAATACGGTGGTAATAAAGGAGTCGCTCTACAAAGATCCCGAACGCCACCGCCGAAAGGATAAGCAGCACCCACATCGGCGCACCGCCATGTTGCAATAACGTTGGTAACATACTTTTTTTATAATTCTGACTGCAAAAACTTCAAAGCCCAAACTCCACCGCTTTTGCACCCCAATCTTTACACACTATTGTGTCCTGATAGCAAATTGCACCAAAGCCAATAGACCCCATAGACCCATAGTACGTGCAAATTTAATGGCCAACCTGTGCTACGGGGCTATTTGTAAAATTTTCCAAGCCCCATCTGGGCGTTTAACATATCTGAACCTATCGTGCAGGCGGTTTGGCCGCCCCTGCCAAAACTCAATCATTTCAGGTACTAACACATACCCACCCCAGTGAGGTGGTAACGGCACTTGTTTGCCTCTGAATTGTTCCTCGAACCGGGACCACCTGCACTCAAGTTCCTTACGTGAAGAGATCGGCCTGCTTTGCGGAGACGCCCAAGCTGCAATCTGGCTACCACGAGGTCGAGTAGCAAAATATGCGGCCGATTCTTCCACCGGTAACTTGAAAATTGTTCCGGTCACGCATACCTGCCGCTCAAGCTCGGGCCAATAAAAAACTAGGCACCCCTTCGGATTTTGTTCTATGTCTTGGCCTTTTCTACTTTCGTAATTAGTGTAAAACACAAATCCGCGGGCACTAACCTCTTTTAGAAGTACCGTGCGCGCAGATGGATTACCTTGTGCATCACAAGTAGCGAGAACCATTGCGTTTACGTCAATTGGAGGCTTCCCTAAAATAGCATCCCANAGTTTGTAAAGAGCGACACCAATCCGCCGGAGCCGAGCCCCTGGGCGTTGGCACGAAGCTTCTTTAAACCACTGTTCGAACTGAGCGATTGGATCGGGAGCCAAGCTCTCACGGTCCAATGCCCCTAGGGTGTATTCTCGTCGAAGTCCAGATATATCCATACAAGCAATATCCTATCACGGGACTCCATAATCTCGAGCTAGAACTCTCCACTTTCTTAAAGAAGCGATGTTGACAATCTAATTGGGTTGTGTATCTTCAACGGCGCTTTTAAACCAGAAAGGGGTGAAAACAAGCGTGACAGAAGTAAGACTCAAAAAAGGTGAACCATTAGATCGTGCGCTGCGGCGCTTCAAAAAGAAGCTTGACCGGGAAGGGATATTGCGCGCTGTGAAAGAGCGGATGTACTACGAAAAACCTAGCGAAAAGCGTCGCAGGAAAGAAAAACTTGCCCGTTACCTGGCCGAGCTACAAACCAAATACGCGGAAGAAATGTAAGAATGGCCTTCCGACTGGATGGGACGGAATAATGGTCCATCCAGTTCCACATTAATAAATGTATTCCTTTTCAACCTGTTGGAATACAGAACGGCACCAGGACGGGCGCACAATGTTATTGGAGGTGCGCCAGCTGGGATTTGAATACGCAGAACTTAGCCACGGGACCCGAATAAGTCAGCTGCCCGGTATTTACGAAGCCGTCAATGCCAGAGAAATAAAAATTTCGTCTGTCCATAATTTTTGTCCGTTGCCCCTAGGCATCGAAGCCCCTTCCCCTAACTGTGTTCGAGTTCTCCGATGTCCGCGCATACAAACGCCGGGCTGCTATAAAAAACACCATTTCCACGATAGAATTTGCCGCAAAAGTCGGGGCAAAATTTGTGGTTCTGCACTTGGGATCGCTCCCAATCTGCGATTTCACTTCTAAGTTACGCCGTCTATTGCCTCGCAGGTCTAGTAGAATTACCGCCTTTGCCAGCCTAGCCCTTCGGGCATGGCGCGTCCGCCGCGCCAAAGCACCACTGTACATGGAATTAGTGTTGGAAAGTCTAAAACCCATCCTGGAAAAAGCCCGCGAATTCGACATTAAGCTTGGTATCGAAATCCGGGACAAACTCGAAGAACTTCCAATAGAATTGGACTTCAAACAACTTTTGGAAAAACTTGGGCTTGACGTTGTTTGTTACTGGCACGATGTCGGCCACGCCCAAATAAAGCACAATCTTGGATTTATTAATCACCGCACTTGGCTCCAGCAAATGAGCGTTTACATGGGCGGGTTACATGTGCACGATGTAATTAATCAGCTAAGTGATCACCAGGCTCCGGGCACAGGAGAGGTTGATTTTGAAATGATTGCGGAATTTGTAAAACCTCAACATATCAAAGTGCTTGAACTAGCACCGAACGTCCCAGCCGAACAAATCACCGCCGCATACAATTTGCTCAAAAAGATATGGGGCCCCGAATAACAAGCCACCTATGGATTTCCCCTTTATCAAAAACAAGACCCTGTTCAATACTGCGCTCGGTATAGTCCAAAAGCTCAGAAATAACGGGTACACTGCATACCTTGTTGGTGGCTGTGTTCGAGACCTGCTCATGGGACGTGAACCTCATGATTACGACATTGCCACCTCAGCCGTCCCCGAAACCATCGCCCAATTGTTTCCTAACACCCTGGAAGTCGGACGCAAATTCGGCGTCATGATAGTCATTGAAAATGGATATCAATTCCAAGTCGCAACCTTCCGTAGTGAGACCGGTTACGAAGACGGACGACATCCATCGGCTGTCACATACAGCACTCCCGAAGACGATGCAAAACGCCGCGATTTCACTTGCAACGGTCTATTTTTTGATCCCATCGAACAAAAATTCCTAGATTGGGTGGGTGGACTGGAAGATATTAAGCAGAAAATCCTTCGGACCATTGGGGACCCAAATGAAAGGTTTGCCGAAGACCACCTCCGTATGCTACGTGCAGTGCGATTCGCCATCCAACTGGGCTTCCGGATCGATGCAGCTACCTTCAACGCGATCATAAAAAATAGCCCACACTATACATTCCATCAGCATTGAACGCATTCGAGACGAACTAGAGCGGATGTTTAACCCTGCCTTCCAAACTGTGGAACAACCATATCCAGAAGAGTGGTTAACAGATAATGTCGACGCCCTTCAATCCCGCCCAAAAGCCTTGTACCGCGCCTTGGAATTGCTACGTGCATCCACATTGCTCAAAGAGATCCTGCCCGAGGTAGCTGCTACCATTGATTGTAGCCAAAACTCAAGATTTCACCCCGAAGACACTGTTTATAAACACATCCTGCTTATGCTCCAAGAAGTTCCTCCCGACGCTGACCCATTGCTACCTTGGTGCGTCCTATTGCACGACGTCGGCAAACCCATCACCCGCCGAGTCAACCCTGTCTCAGGGGAAACTACTTTCTATGAGCACGACAAAGTAGGAGCTGCCCTCGCTCACCAAATACTTACCCGACTGCGCTTCCCAAATAAGCAAATCAAAACCGTCGTACATGTGGTCCGGTATCACATGCAATTCAAAGACGTCCCGAACATGCGTAAGTCCACCCTCAGACGGATGATTATGCGTGAAACATTCCCCTTAGAGCTGGAATTACATCGACTCGATTGCCTAGGATCACACCGAGATTTGTCTATCTATGAATTCTTAAAACGCGAGCTGAGCGAGCTACTTCATCGGCCGGAAATCATACCCCCACTACTTACGGGCGATGACCTCATTAAGCTAGGTATGCAACCCGGCCCTAAATTAGGGCAATTGCTTTCGGAAATCCGTGAAAAACAACTTCAAGACGAACTCAAAACCCGTGAGGAAGCTTTACAATGGGCCATGGCACGCATCCGAGACATTCAACCACCTCCCACCTCTTCCACTCACACCCCATAAACCCCTCCAAATAGGCCATTGACCTAACTTATCCCCCACCCAAATCGTATCGGATACGACAATGGCATGAGCACTTGCTAAGAGCTGAGTTTGTGCGTCAGGGGTAACCGCCCCCGTAGGGGCGCAGACCCCAAAAACCAAATTTCTATTTTTGCCATCCCAGTAATGCAGCGGGCCCTAGAGTTCAGGACAGACCCTCGTCCTCCCACTCAAAGCAGCTGAAATCAACCAGATAACTAGCTCAAGGCTCAGCGTTAGATATATTCTCTCTATCCCACCACCCCAATGCCCTTCAACCACAACCAGCACCCCTCTCTCATCAGAGATTAATCATAAACCCAACCTTTACCTCTGAATTTAGTTATCCGCCCTCTCATGAACGCGGCAGCTACGTTACTGTTCTCAGAACAGCACCTGACCGAATAAAATTGCATCAAAATAAATTCTAAGATAGTTGGTAAAAGCGTGACTGAGCCCGATCTCACATTGCTGATACCTGCTTACAATGAAGAAAAGCGCATCGGCCCAGTCCTACGGCAGTACGCTACGTATTTCCGCGAAAACTATTCCGGCAAGTTTCAAATACTCGTTGTTTTAAATGGCTGTAGAGACAACACGCTTGGCGTGGTTCGGGACATTGCACAGCAGTACCCTGAAATAAGCTACATAGATATTCCCGATCCCATTGGAAAAGGCGGGGCTATCATCGAAGGGCTCAAACAAGCCCCCAAATGTAGTGTGATAGGGTTCGTAGACGCAGACGGCGCAACCCCACCTCACGCATTCCACGATTTAGTTAAACATTTACCAACCCATGACTGTGTCGTAGCATCGCGTTGGATTAAGGGCGCAATCTTGCATCAACAGCAAAGCATAAAACGCAGAATTGCTAGTCGTGTATTCCACATTATAGTCGAACTCCTATTCCGACTCGGGATCAAAGACACACAATGCGGGGCGAAGGTTATCAAGTACGAGGCAGTCAAGAAAATCTTGCCTTTCTTGTGCATCGCAGACATGGCTTTTGATATCAACTTACTCTATTCATTAAAAAGGGCTGGTTACAAAATTGCAGAGGTTCCCACTGAGTGGACCGATATTGCTGGATCAAAAGTTGTGCTGCTTCGAACAGCACTCAGCATGTTGTTGTCTGTCATAAGGCTTCGCCTAGTCTACTCACCGTTTTACAAGTACTTAAGGCCACTTAGACCAATCGAAAAGTGGTTGTATAAAAAGCTCCGCTCTCCCCAACCTCTGCCTAGTAACCCTGAAGACAGGTCGGCGGACAAAACTTAAAGCCTCATCCTTACAAGAAAGCCACTCTTTTGACAGCCGCGTTTTAAGCCAAGGCAGGATTAACATTGGTTCTCCTCCGGCCTTTGTCTAACCATGTAAACGACCCACAAATCAACAACGCAACCAAGCCGACGCCGATTAGGATTTTCAGGACCTGTTCCATTCTATTGCCTACTATATCCAACAAATAGGCGTACACCCCACACAAACCCAATAACGGCACTACAAATGCGTATCTACCGGAAGCTACTAGATTGTTAACAAGTACATTCACAAGAGACAAAATACGTCATACCAATCAGATACATTGGCAACAGCGCTAAAGTCCTCTCACAATAACTGCTCTTGTACACTAAGGCCACGACAAACTGACCTACCGTGTACAATACTACTGCGCCAACAGCTGCAAGTGAAAAAGTCAGTGCCAGGGTGACCTCCAACAATCGTGTTTTCTCCGATTTAACGGTAAAGTGCACAACTTTAGGAAACATTACGGCTGCCATGGGCCCAACAAACCATACCAATCCACGCGCCAATACACCCGCCGCACTATAATAAGCCATTTCCGTAGGGTCTGCCTTTGACCTTNNAAAAAATCACATCGGACCGAAAATAAAAACTGAAACCCAGCGAACGCAAAAACAATAGGCAAGGTTTCACTTGCAAACTTTCTCCAATTTACATGCTGCCCTCGCATACAAAAGTAGTCTTTGGCTCCCCAACCAGTTACGATCAACGCTAATAGGTATCCTACTAAAACCCCAATCATAATCCCGCGCAAGGAAGAGAAAACAGTCAACACCAATAAAAGTGCGATTGAAAACCGGCCAGCTCCCGCAACTATTTGCCCTAATCCGAACCACAAAAACCGCTGGCTTCCTTGCAAAACCCCCAAAACCAAAGGATAAAATAAAGCAGTGAGTACAGAGATCGCAGTTAAAACAACGGATACCCAGTCATCGAGCCTCAAAATCCACTTAATATGCGACCCGAAAACGACACTGGATACTCCAATTGGTAACCACGCAAGAAACAATCCAATCAATCCAATCCGCAACAACGAAGCAACTTGCCCCGGCCTATTTAAAGCAAGCGCTTTAGCCGTCCATCGCGCAAACACCATTTGCAACGGTATCGCGGGTACAAGGGTCAATACTGCGTTCAGCGTCACAAATCCTGCATAATCTGCTTCCGGAATCTTCTTGGATAAAAAATGCACACCCCACATCATCGAACCACCAATGACAGTGGAGGCCATCACCCATGCACTTTCCCGGAAAAAATCGCGGTATTTCATCACACAACTCCGATTTTTGACCGAGCTGGGCTTTCACCCTACCAAAATTCGAGATACCTTCCAGCCTAATTCAACGGAAATACACTCACGTAGTCCCATATAAACCCTTGATGAATTCATTAAACATTTTTAGGGTGCATCCACTCAACATTGGGGAGATCACCAGGAATAGTGAATGCCTCATTTTAACCGCAGTTCCTTGGGTTGTCATTCAAACGATTCGGAGCCGGAACCTTCCATTTTGCATACAATTTCAACATCAACCTTGCCTAACTGGGGTTTGATTGTAGGGGGGAGAAGCCACACGATGGATAATCAACAAAAAGCAAGTAACCCAAAATTACTTGAAGCTATAATTACGTCAGGGTTAAACTCAACTTGTATAGAGGGGCAGGTAAAGAAAAAAGCATTTTATGAGCAAATGTTGCACAAATCAGGCCGAACTAACCGGCTTTGAATGGTTCGGGCAAATGATCCCAAGGTGCCTGGAATATGCCAAGCGCGCTGTTGCAGAAGGCAGGCCAATAGTAGGAATAATGTGCGAATATGCTCCACGAGAATTAATCATAGCAGCAGGCGCCGTTCCTGTATGCCTTTGCGGGGGAGATCCAGACACTATACCGAAAGCGGAAACTAGGCTGCCAGCAAACCTGTGCCCACTTGTAAAATCTACCTACGGGTTCCTGGTCCAACACGCCAATCCATTCTTGGAAATGGCAGACTTAGTAATCGCAGAGGCCACCTGTGATGGAAAAAAGAAGAATGTTCGAATTGATGGGCCTGGACTTGCCAACTTACCTGATAGAAATACCCCAGCGCGAAGATTCAGACCAAGCAATTCTGTTCTTGGCGAAAGAATTTAGAAACCTTAAAACCTATCTGGAGGACCAATTCAAAGTAAAAATAACAGACGCAAAACTACGCCAAGCCATACAATTGATGAACAGCGAGCGGAGGCTCAGACGATCTATAGCTTATTTGATGAAAGCCAATCCGCCCCCCATCACTGGGCGCCAGGTCCTAGAATGTAAAAGTATCATCTCCTGTATTCCCGAGGACCTTAAACAATACCAAGCGATTATGGACCGTTTTATTAACACTGGTCAGACCGAAAGTGACGGAACTAATGGGAGGGTACGTGTGCTTTTGACCGGTGTGCCTATAGTGCATGGTATGGAAAGAATAGTTGACATAATCGAGGCCCATAGGGTGGTAATAGTGGCCCAAGAAAACTGCACAGGATTAAAACCTATAATGGAACGACGTGGAAGAGGATCACCCCGATCCTATCCATGCCCTTGCAAAGAAATATTCGGTCATCCCGTGTTCTATTAAGACTCCTAATTCCAAACGCTTGGATCTCATACGACACCTGGTAAAAGAATTTCGAGCGCAGGCGGTAATTGATTTGGTTTGGCACGCTTGCTTAACGTATAGCGTGGAGTCGTTCTGGATCAAAAAACTTGCCGAGCAAGAACTAGGCATACCATATTTGCAAATCGATACGGATTACTACCTCGCTGACGCTGAACGGATTGGAATGCGGGTGGAAGCGCTGGTCGAAACAGTAGCAAGCGGAAAACCCAAAAAATCAAAGCTTGTAAATACCAGCTAAGTTTTTAAATACTTAACTTTTGGTAAGGTTGCGAGCTAATTGATATGAAAAGCGCACCCCAAATCCGGCTTTGGACAGTCCAACAAGTGTACGCGGGGCCAGAAGGTCGAATCTGGGAGCTTTTAATGGGGGATCAAATCCATATCGGTGGACTGCAATCAACTATAGAACTGGCTACTCGAGCAAATATAAAACCGGGCCAGAAAGGTGTCGATTTGTGTTGCGGGAATGGGGCTGGTATGCGAGCCCTAATCCGATTTTACGAAGTAGCACATATGACAGGGGTTGATGCTACCCCTAACATGCTTGAAGTAGCACGGACCCGGGCAAGGGAGGAAAATCTCTTAGAAAAACTGACCCTAATCCTCGGTGAAGCAACACAAACAGGCCTTCCAGCAAATAGTTTCGATTTCGTATGGGGCGAAGATGCCTGGTGTTACGTAGAGGACAAACCTAAACTAATCTCGGAAGCACTCAGACTTCTCAAACCGGGTGGCATTATCGCTTTCACTGACTGGATGGAAGGGCCCAACGAAATGACTAATGAGGAAGCAAGTAGGTTTCTTGCTTTTTATGAAGTTTCCAAGCATCCTTACACTGGAAGAGTACCGGGTTTTGTTGAAAACCACTGGTGCTAAAGTGGAATTTGCGGAGAATACCGGTCGATTCGCTAACTTCGCCTCAATCTACCTGGAGCTCGCATCAAAACAGTTCAAGTACGACATCTTAAGACTGCTGAACTTCAACGAAAAATTTTACGACGCATTAATAAACGACTTACGGTTTACAGCTGAATTGGCTGCTTCAGGGAAAATAATGCAAGGAATGATAATCGCCCGTAAACCCAAAACATAACAAAGCCTCCCGTCTCCCTCTCCCAGTTACGAATTTTACTCCTCTTTCTCTTTAAGGAGCAGTCGAAATCTTCTTCCAATTAAGCCCGCGCCAAGCTGCGTACCGCGCAAAAGCCGTTTCGTTTAAAATTAACACGGCCCGGACAATACTTGAATCGTCCGCCCGACCTAGCTCAGGGATGTAATTCGGAATGATTCCAGTTTGCTGGTGCGCATAAATCAAGGCAAAAACAGCCTGGGCCAAAGCAATATAAGGAAGATCTTTATAAGCCCCCTCAAGTGTGTCCTCCACAGCATCCGCTAAAAACTCTAGCTGCCCTACCAAGTGAGGGAACTGAGGCTCGTTTATCCGAGCAAACTCGACTTTCCAAGAAGGAATACAACGCAAGACCTTCTCGGCAAGCGCAGGTGTTATATGGGAAGCCCCATGCTGAACGAATTTTACTATCTCCGACACAATCAGAAGTTTACTAAAACCCCTGCAGCAACGAAACTAAAAAACGTAACCCGACAATCTGCATGCCTAAAACCAAAAACAAGTGAGTCCCTCTAGCTCTTGATATAAGCATAAAAACCCGCTTCGACGGGATGTCTCCAAAATGTCTGGTTTAAGGAACAGGATCACTACCCACATCTACTGATTCAAACACCCATGTGCTCAAGTATCGTTCCGAGCATGATGGAACGATTGTGACAATACGCTTACCCTCATTCTCAGGTCGCCTCCCAATTTGGATAGCAGCCCAAATTGCGGCACCGCTAGAAATCCCCACCGGGATCCCATCAAGTCTATTCACTAATCGCGCAGTCTCCCCAGCATCTTCATCTTCAACCTGAATAACTTCATCAATTATATTTCGATTTAGTACAGCTGGTATGAAACCTGCCCCTATGCCTTGTATTTTATGGGCCCCGGGTTGTCCACCGGATAAAACCGGCGACCTAGCTGGTTCTACTGCAATTGCTCTAAACGCCGGGTTTCGCGATTTTATCACCTCTGCTATACCAGTGATTGTGCCTCCGGTACCCACCCCCGCCACCAACATATCAACACGCCCGTCAGTGTCGCGCCAGATTTCCTCGGCTGTTGTCCGACGATGAATCTCTGGATTCGCCGGATTACTGAATTGGTCCAAGATTATGCTATTCGGGATCATTCTCTGAAGCTCCCAGGCTTTTTCAACAGCCCCACGCATACCCCGTGCCCCTTCAGTTAAAACCAATTTCGCTCCCAACACCTTAAGCAACTTTCGACGCTCCACTGACATAGTTTCCGGCATAGTAAGGATAAGCCGTAACCCGCGAGCAGCTGCCACAAACGCCAAAGCAATCCCAGTGTTACCGCTCGTAGGCTCAATTATTACTGTGTCGGGTCCTAGCTTGCCTTCCTTTATTGCAGCCTCAATCATAGCCACACCCACCCGGTCCTTTACGCTCGACAAGGGGTTGAAAAACTCCAGTTTCAACAAAATCTCAGCCACCACACCATGGTACCTCGCCGTCTTTTCCAACCGTACTAGGGGAGTGTTGCCGATCGTCCGAGTAATGTCCGCATAGATTTTGGGCATATACCAAGACTATTGAGCCCCCCCTTTTAAGACAATCTTTTTTAAAACTGCCTGCATTTGCGCGATTCGCAAAATTAAATAATCGTTCCAATGTAGCGAAACTAATCCCAGAAAATACGTTCGAGGGAACCGCTCTGACTTGGAAAAGCAAACAAAATTTTGGGGCTCCTTGATTAGAAAATTTATACCCAAACACGATTTTAAAAGCCAAAGCCCGATTCTCGGCATCGAAACGAGAGAGGGCTGGTGAGGCGGTTCTCTAAAACAATCCGGGCACGCTTAATGAATTACCCGTGGTATTAGATTGACCCCAATAAGTAAGCGCCTAGGAAACCATGAGGGTTTTCTAAATCCAAATATGCAAGAGCTCACCAGAAACGGCCACTGAACCAACCTTGACTCAGGTGGTAAAATATCATAATATTTGGGCAAATACTTGTAAGGGAAGGCCCTGGCCTCCAATGTCAAAATTTAATGAACTACTTACTACCATGAAACCACTGCGTTTTGCCCACTGCGTTGGAATGGTTATCTTCGCTACCTACCTAATAACTGGACCTATCATTTCCTTAGGCCAACAAGCCCTCTGGACTGGGCTTGGAGGCGATAACTTGTGGGGCAACCCCGCAAACTGGTTAATTGATGGCACTTACCAATCAGTCCCAGGTGAGGGCACAAACGTGATCATTGACCCCGGATATCTACAGATCCTTTACACATCCCCAATGCCGGCTCCCAGCATTGGAACCATTGACGCACAGAGTCCACTGCTCATAGGCGCACCAGGATTTGTTGTAGCTGGTTCCGGCGATGCAGCTATTTTTAGAGGAAGTGGTACCGTAGTGGTCATTACTAACCAAGGTGAAATGTCCGTGCCAAACGGGAACTTAATAATTTCCAACGTGGCTTCCCTAGTTATATGGCCCGATGCACTCCTAACGGTAGGTGGGGACTTGGACATTGGAGGTCACGGGCAAAGTGGGAACACTTTAGGCTCACTCACCAATTTCGGAGGCAACATAATTGCAACAGCAACTCGCATAAATCCAAGAAACCTCTCGTACAATGCCCGAGTCCTAATTCTCGGCGGATCAAATTTCTTAGGTAACGTCGAAATCCGGCGGAGCCAACCAAGTGGTGGTTTCGGAGCAATTGGCACAGAAGGTTTAGTCGTGAGTAATGGGACAGTGATAACAACTAGCCTAGACATTGGTGGGCCCAATGGGAACTCGTTTCTCTCAATGATTGTGGCAGGTGGTAACGTTACCAACACCGGAAACCTCCAAATCCGTCAAGTTACAGCCAATCGAACCTCAAGATTTTTACAGCTCGGGGGCCTATTCCAACACAATGGGCCACCAGCAGTCTTATGCGGCCATACCCAAAACAATACTATTGTTTACTACTCAGTTTTAGGGGGAACAAACTTAATAACCGGGTTTTATTTGGGTAGGCCGGAAGATGTTACTGGTCGAACTTACATAACAAACGCCGGTACCCTATACATTGGGCCGAATGGAGTCCAAACTGGTGGTACCCTAGCTGGCCTAGCTTTCGTACTCACAGGCGGAGTTCTTGGCGCCTTAGCCGATTGGGAAAGCACAGTTCCACTCACTCTCAATGGCGGGATCATTAAAGCAGCTGACTTAGAAAACAATCCACACAACATCACCCTCAATGGCGGAATTACAGGCAGCGGAAAATTGATTAAGATGGGAACCGGAACTTTAATAATTGGAGGTCCAGCCAACTACACTGGGGATACCTTAATTTTAGAAGGCACAGTGGCTCTCACTGGCTCCAGCACGCTTGGTGCAGCTGGAATTGTGTTAGTAGAACAAGGTACTACCCTGGATTGCAGTAGTATTGGTACACTTGCGTTGGGCATAGGGCGAACGTTAATGGGGCGCGGTACCATAATCGGTAACATCCAAGCTGCATCAGGTAGCTGTATAAACCCCGGCACAGATGGCACCAACGGTACCTTAAACATCCAAGGTACTATGACAATCTCTGGGGGTGCAATTCTNACATTTGACCTTGCAAATGCAACTAATCCAATCAATGACGCTATAGTCCTTAGTGGGGATCTTGTGTTAGACGGTGCTAATACCTTGCTCGTCAATGGTACGGCCCCAGNTCATTCGGTCATTCCCATAATCCAATACGGTGGTTCATTGTTAGGGGCACTGTCGAGCCTAACCCTCAGTGGTGTAACCGGATATATTTCAAACAACCTAAGTGCTAAAACGCTGTATCTGGTCGTAACTGCAGCTGGCCGTGAGCCGGCCACAGTCCGATGGGTCGGTAACCCGGCAAATAATGTATGGGATGTGGACACATCAACAAATTGGCTCCTAAACGGCCAGCTGGAAAAGTTCCTAAATGGCGATACAGCAGTCTTTGATGACCTGGGTCTGGCTAATAGTGTTGTACAGATTCCAGGTCCCGTGCTTCCTGCCAAAGTGGTTGTTGATACTGCGGACAATTATGAGTTTACCGGGGCAGGTGCGATTAGTGGAACAACAACCGAACTAATTAAAACCAATTCAGGGAAACTAACAATCAATACCACGAACACCTACGGTGGCGCTACTAAAATTGCAGGAGGCGTGTTAAGTGTGTCTTGGATCGCCAACGGGAACCAACCTTCCCCAATTGGTCAATCAACAGCTGATCCCCAANACCTCCAATTACTCGGCGGTAAATTACAATATACTGGCGGGTCTATCGCAATTGATCGCGGCATGACATTGGGCCCGCAAAAACGGCCAAATCGAAGTGGTAAACAGCAACGCTACGTTAACTTTAGACGGTCTTCTGACAGGCGAAGGTGGTTTGGTCGTAGAAGGGACAGGGACTTTGAGACTCAATAATGCAGGCAACTCTTACGCAGGACCTACCACTGTCAAAGGTACGCTCCAGGTGACTCAAGCTGGCTCCGCCAGTACAAACACTGTCGTTTTAGACGGTGGAGTCTTGTATATTACCCTTCCGGCCGATGGCAACTTCCCCAATAATATTCACNTAGCCCGCGAAAGCACCATTCGGTCGGGAACCGCAAATAACCGAATAAATGGTGCTATAAGCGGTTCCTGCAAACTTAACGTTGAGATCCCATCTGGAACAGTCCTAACGTTCAATGGGGACCTAACTAACTTCACGGGCACATTTTACCTTGGTACAAGCACAGGCTCTTTCAGGTTTAATAGTGCAGGAAGTGCAGCGGGCGATACCTGCTTAGGTTGTCCAAATGCCACGATTGATCTAGGAGAAGGCAGCGCTACACTCTTAGCTCGAAACCCAAATACAATCGTGGTGGGTGCACTTAAAGGAGGAGCTAATACGCGTGTAACTGGTCNTGGCAGTGGGACGGGTACCCTAACCTGGGTAATTGGTTCTAATACCAATGAGCCCTCCACTGTGTTTGAAGGCACAATCACCGACAGCACTTCTTCGCGGCTTGCCGCACTGGTTAAAATCGGTCCAGGCAAACTCACACTCACAGGGGATTCTACATACACGGGACCTACTGAAGTTCGGGAAGGCACCCTCGAAATCAACGGGAGTCTCGGTGCCACAATGGTGACAGTTTACGGCGGAGCAACCCTTACAGGTAACGGTACTTTTGGAGGACCTATAAACGTCTGGGGCGGTGGTATACTCTCACCAGGCAATGGACTGGGGCAAATGACATGCTTAAATAACCTTACTTTGGATTATGGCAGTGTGCTCTGGATCGAGGTCGATAAAACCACAGGGCAATATGACTCACTCTCCTCCCTAGGTTGGGTCACCTTCGGCGGAATTACCTTAGTCGTTAGCAACTTAGGTGGCGCGTTCCTCCCAGGAGACACATTCAAGGTGATACAAGCAGGTGAAAATATGATAACAGCTTATGTAAATGAAATCATCCCAGCTACCCCTGGTCCAGGGCTACAATGGGATCTAAGTACATTCAGTGTTGATGGTACCATCAGAATAACCGGAACACTTACCCAAGCCCCACGTGTCTGGGTTACACTCTCTGGGAATAACCTAGAGCTCAACGTATATGACGGATTACCAAACGCAAAATACTACATCCTCGCTAGTACCAACCCAGCACTGCCTATAAGCGCTTGGACCCGTATTGCTACAAATTACCTGGATAGCCAGGGTAAGGCTATCACAATCCTGCCCATTACTACCAATCCTCCTCAGAGATTTTACCTTATTAGCATGCCGATAGGTGAATAAAGGCCTTAAGGTTGGTACAAGTACAGGAAACGCAAGATTGTAATGCTGAGGAAATCCAACTTCCAATTGGTTTCCGTAGCATTTTTTGTCCATGGTCCCGCCTCTCCAAAAGCCCAGTTCACTATCCAAGCCAAGTCAATAATTGATACACCTTGTTAATTCGATCTTCTATGTCTTGATGTCTTTTCACATCAAAGTCGAAACCGAAAATGTTTTCAGTCCCGATTAGGGCCAAATAAAAATTCGCCCCTCCTAGCACCTGTGTGTATTAAGCAATGTGTGCAAAGACTGATCAAACCACTTTTACTTGCGCTATTTTTGCCACTCAGCTGGACTGCAAAAACATTTGAATTCGATCCCTCCAAAGAGTACAAAGAAGGAGAAGTGATCGTTCGATGGCGCGAGGATACTTCAAAGTCTACTATTGCAAAATTTCTTAGCGNTCATGATCTCCATATAAAACGGCAGTTCACCCTTTTAACCGAGAAATACAAATCCCCATGGATGGTGTTGACTTCCACCAACCTGTCTACCAAGGCGTTGATTCAATTGCTTAAAACCAATCCTGCTGTAATAACCGTCGAACCAAACTACTTACGCAAAATCACTGAAATTCAAATCCGACCTCCGCTAGAAGCGTTTTTCTCTAATCAATGGGCATTAAATAATTCAGGCCAAGTTATCAACGGTGTCACAGGAACACCTGGGGCTGACATAAAATTTCTTG
>Ga0065718_1001921_pt1 | contig 25261 bp, 28 predicted proteins | sample GBSCel77sediment_2_FD_59105 | JGI IMG/M metagenome (GOLD analysis project Ga0065718, IMG submission 59105) | Hot spring sediment microbial communities from Great Boiling Spring, Nevada - cellulolytic enrichment CS 77C v3 (version 3) | ecosystem: Environmental > Aquatic > Thermal springs > Hot...
TCCTAGTGGTGTACTAGGCCCGCGGAAGATAGCCATTGAGTTATCAGATTCTGCAACTAGGATTTCCTTAAGGCCAGGGAGTTTAGGTTTGAGCCGTTCCCATAACCAGATAGCAATATTTTCGGAGGTTGGGTTTTCCAAGCCAGGTATTTCGTTTAGGTACGTATGGTCGAGCATACTAATTACAGGACCTGCGATCTGCTCCAGGGTGTTGTAGTCCATTACCAGCCCGGAATCAGGCTTTAATTCGTCCTCAATTGCGATTTCTATTCTATATGTGTGCCCATGCAATCGGGTGCATTTATGCTCAGTTGGTAACCCGGTTAGCCGGTGTGCGGCATCTATTTTGAATGCTTTACGGAGCTCGAACTTCATAAGTTNATTACTCAAGTTCCCAGTCGACCCAAGTAACCAGCTCTGTCAATGCAGGCCGGCCATCATGCCTCCACTGTAGCATAGGGGCTTGCATTTTACCAATCGGGCAAATTCGTAGTGCACCCCACCGGGCTAATTCCAATGCTATGGCGGGCAGTCGGGTATCAGAAGCTGCCACACCTACAGTAGATACGTAATGACGTATGGGTTCAGCTGCGCGCAAAGCCTCGCCAAGGTTTTGGACTCCTTTTACGTACACAAATCGGTATAGGCAGGAGAATTGGAAAGTAGAGTCGTCTTCGTAAACAACCGTCCAGCCATTTGAGTTAGTGCTGTGCCAAATCATAGTATCTGAGTTATTTGCGGCACGGATTAGGTATGCGGTGCGTCGTGTGGCGATAGCAGCTGCGATTTCGGGAGGCACAGGGCCTGTTGGACATTCTGCTTGGAGCTTTTCCATCTGAATAGCTAAAAGTTCGGCAAACTGTCTAGGTTGGTATTGTCCTCCTGTTTCCACGTAGACTACGTGGGGCGAAAGGCAGCCGAGTTGATCCCAAGCACTTACGTCTTCGGCTACTAAACGCGCCACTGATTCGGCTTCCGTGCCAAATAACTTTTCTTTAGCCACGAAGCTGAAACTGACGCGGTGGCGGTAAGGGACGAATCTGATGTGCAATGGCACACGCGACATCAAGTTTTGTATTGTTTGATCGGACCCGCTCACGGTCACACAGTCGGCGTATTGAAACAAGGGCTCTTCTAGCTCGCTTTTTCCTCCTGGCCATACGGCCAATTCAATGCAGCTAGCTAATTTGGGTTCAGCTGCATAAATTGAATGGGCAAATAAGCGTGGTAATACGTCGGCGCCTTCTGAAGACGATAGTTTTAAAAACTGGGCTGATCCTAGCAGCAGGCCGGTAACCATGCTCATCAGGGCGGGGATAGGCATGGTGCCAGCGGTAAAATGCACTATCAATTCAGGTGTACGTATGTAATAGGCGCGTTTGCGGGTCCGTATTTGTGGTTCAGAGACCATAGTATTGAACTGGGGCACGTCACCAAATTCTTGGATATACCACCTGCGAATGTTGTCGTAAGTGAGTTCAGAGAAGAATACATCGAGCCCCATTTCGAGAACTTTTTTTGAGAACCCGTTGCGTTGGTGTGTTAGGGCAAGAATTCTGAACTTGTAATCGGGACGTAACCAATCTGCAGCTAGTTCAGAGAGGAATTTGGCGATCCACTCCGGAGATTTATTTGCAAGGTACTTGGCGCGATTATTTTTTAGTGTTCGGCAAGCCTCTGCTACCATGGCAGCCGTTAGAGGGCTGCCCGGCGGTAGATCCGCCAAAAAGTATGATGCAAGTCCAGGTATCATATCAAGTAACCATAAGCGAACAGCCGCGCGGTTCAAGGGTTGGTGCCCTTCCGAGTAACCGGAATCCATGTTTGGTTCTTATTCCGAGGTCGCCTGTGAATATTGCTTGGACAGAAAATACGTTTGCAAGGTCAATCACTTTTAATTATGCCGGTTTGGTCTAGTGCAACCTCGGCTCCTGACTCAGGTGAAATCACTACAGCCCGTGCCCGAGGGGGGGAAGTGAAACGTTCGGTTTTCAGGTGATGGGATGGGGCGACGCAGATCCCTCATATTCCGTTCCTGAACGGCTTACTGCGTGGTCGTAGGCTTGAGAACTGAGTTCGCACATCCCGTATTCACTGACAATCCTGTTTTGAGGAATGACCTAAAACTTCTTCGACGATTGCATAAAGTTTGGATTTGGGGACTGGTTTTACTTGTCCTTTGTATCCACCTGTTTCCATTATGACAGAGTAGGGGGGCGAGCTTGATCGAGACTGAATGCTTGCTCATGAACTCAAGTAAAAGGACCAGTGCTGATGCAGGAGTAAGTGTTAACACGGGTGCACTGAGCCGTATAGCTTTTTCAAATGTTTTTATAACGCGTGTGAAATCTGGTGACCAGTAGCCGCTGGTGCTCTTTTGGGCGCAAAACTCGGCATTGCCGAATCTGGATGCTATTAGGCCGAACATATGGACTAGCGAAGATTCCGGGGCGCTTTCAGGGGGTGGAGTTAAAATACATACGATGGGATTACTACAAGGGTTAGTAGCTTCAAATGCCATTGGCCAGACATGTGCAAGGAACCAGTTCCAAATTGAGGTTTCATATAGTTTTATTGAGAGTGTACAATGATAGTGTTTGCTCCGGGAGCTGCTTGTAGTTCCGCTCGAAAAGAAAACGTGTTCACGCATCTCCTCAGGAAGGCATGTCATTTCGAAGTCCTTGAACGCTGTGGTTGGGACAGCGGGGATTTGTTGCCATGATTGGATTGTGTTGGGTGTTATGCGTAAGTACTCACAATATCGGCGGTAAGGGTGATTGTAGCGGAATTGAAGCTCAAATAGGCGGAGTGCTAGTTTTTCTAAAAGCTTCGGCGTGAGGTTGATTGTGTTGTGTTAATTCAGGTTGTGAGTGAAAGCTACACAGAGTCTGCGGTGCGAATTCATTGATAAAGTCGATTACCTCTTCTGCGAATGTTTTAAGTTCGGCTAACTTCATTGCCGTATAGGGGACATATAGCCCGTCAAGTGTTGGCATCGGCTTCGTGAATGTAATTTATTTTTGCCATCGTGGCCAATCACTAAGGAACAGGTGTTCTGGCAATAGGCCTTCGGGTGCATGCCGCAACGGGAAATAAGCAGGCACGCGTTTCATGACGACGGCTTCTAGCACCATTGCACTCCAAGTGCGGTCACCTGCGCGGAGCCAATCGCTTAAAAATCGGCCGTCCATTGTTTTCGGGGTCAGGAACAAGCCACGAATGGGCTTTATGTAATCGTTAACGAATAAGAAAGACTCTGTGGGGTCTGGGGTAAGCCAGATAGCTTGTCGGTGACCGTACCAAGCTACGGCCCACGGGATGTCACTCATCATGAGTTCCTCGGGTTTCATCCAGTTGGAGACTCTCTGTATCAGTGGTGGATAGTAAGGCGGGTAAACAGTCGGATGTGGACGAGGAGGTGCAAAGGAGTTTAAAAATGGTATGCACATCACGACAATAAAGGCGCCTTTAAAAATCCGACGAAGTGTGGTGGTATCCCAGGGGGTTTCCATAATAATGCGTTCAGCTAAGTCATTAAACAAGGCTGCACCAAACATAGCGACTATCGGGGTTAAGAGGACGATTAGATTTTCTGAATTTATGACCGGGAAGTCTTCGGATTGTTGGCTTCGGATGAGGCATTGGACAATCAAAAGCAGCGGCACGGTGCCAATGACGAAGAACCTGAATTTGCTGATTGCACTGCTGCGATATCTGAGGAACAAAGCCACGATCCAAAAAGCGGAGACCCAACTACCCGCAAGGTTTAGGAACTCAGTGTTTGTGACTGTTCGCATGTTTNGGAAAAGTTTACGCCAAAACAATGGTGGGTTAACTAGGCTTAAGTCGGGGGAGAGTGATCTCTCCAGCGAATATCCCGGGAATATAGGGCTATTGAATAAAACTTGGTAGGTAGCCACCCCGAAGGGCACTCCTGAGATTGACCAAGTCCGAATAACCCATGGACAAATTGTGACCAGAAATGATACGACCAAGAGACTTATTATTTGTGGTTTAATTCTTGGGGCAATTGCGCCCACGTAAATTGCCACTGGTAGGAGCAGCCAACCAAAGGAATAACGTGTAAGGGTTCCCAACCCCAAAATAATGCCAAGTCCGATTGCATAAAGGAGCATTTGTCGCTCTTGGTTAATTGATTCGCGGCATACTCGCTCGAAAGAAACAAGGAGGTGGGCAAGGCCAAGGAAGATAATTATAAGGAGCATGGTGGATAAACCGGAAGTGCTAAAGCGCCATAGGACTTCAGAACCGGTAACTAACAAGGCAGTTAAGGTCCCGACACTGGGGTCGAAAAGCCGGGCTGCCAGTTTGTACGAAAGTAGAATTACAATCCCCAAGAGGATTTGGTTTAGAACAGTGATTGCGAAGTCAGGAGGATAAATTGCAAATGAGCCCCCACGGGTCCAGAACCAAGGCATTTTTTTGGNAGTATCATCTGGATTGGCTTCTGGAATAGGATAGTAGCCGGGAAAGATTTTCATCCAGCCAGCTAATAAAAGTGGGTACAGTGGCGGATTTGCCATGTCGGGGTGGCCCGATTTTAACGCGGCGGGGTCGTAAGCGCTTTGGTTTGTCGAGGAGGGTGCCAGTCTTTCTGGGTGGGTATTCGTATAGAGGTAGATTCCAAGCGGTCTGATGAAATGCGTGGTAAATCCTTTACCAGAGGCGATATTTCGGGCCAACTGGGCGCTGTCCATTGCATCTGGTGTAGCCATGTTTTTGTACGCCCGCTGATTATAGATAAACGCAAGGAATGCAAATCCTAATGTGACCAGGAGGACCCTCAGGAATTTTGATCCACGTTCAGTACGTAAACAAAAATAGCATTTCTTGGATCCAAAATTCACCTGGTCTTTTTGGGGGTGAAGTAGGAGTATTCATAATGCCTGCAGTTTATAAGTTTTAATTTTTCTGTGCAACGTTCGCCGGCTAATGCCCAGTTTTTGGGCGGCTAATGTGCGGTTACCACCAGACTCTCTTAACGCTCGGATGATCATTAACTTTTCCAACTCTTTCAGGGGCACTAAGGGGTATTTCCTCAGAAGCAGAGGCTGACCGGGTAATTTTGGTGGCCGAGCTGGATCTGATATTTAGGGGCAGATCTTGTATGGAAATAGTTTCTCCGCGACACATTACTACGGCGTGTTCAATTGCGGCTCGGAGTTCGCGTACGTTGCCTGGCCACGCGTATCGCAAGAGCGCATCCATTGCCGCCGAATCAATTCCTTTGATTTGCTTGTTATTTTCTCTGGCAAATTCTTTTAAAAATGCGTTTGCTAAAAGTGGGATATCGCTTGGGCGTTCTCTGAGCGGTGGCAAAACTATTTCCACTACGCGGAGTCGATAATACAAATCCTCTCTGAACTTGCCGGCTTCTACGAGCGCTTTCAGGTCTTTATTGGTAGCCGCGATGATTCTTACATCGGATGTGAGTGTTTTATTAGAACCCACGCGCTCGAAGGTACGCTCACCTAGAAACCGGAGCAATTTCACCTGGGTAGATGGGTCAATCTCACCGATCTCGTCTAAAAATAAAGTGCCGCCATTTGCTTGTTCGAATCGGCCTATTCTTCTTTCGTAGGCACCAGTAAATGCTCCTTTTTCATGGCCAAACAACTCACTTTCCAAAAGGGTTGGTGCGAGAGCTGCACAATGGACGATCACCAATGGTTGTTTTGCCCGATGGCTTAGTTTGTGAATAGCTTTTGCGACGAGTTCTTTCCCAGTGCCGCTTTCACCGCGTATTAGTACTGTGGCATTGGTTGGGGCGACCTGTTTGACGACCTCAAAAATCTCTTTCATTGCGGGGGATTCGCCGATGATATTTTCTAGGCCGTATTTAGTGTCGAGTTGTTGTTTAAGCGAGATGTTTTCTTGCTCGAGTTTTTGTTGTTTTAAGGCGCGGGCAATTCTCAGTTCTAGTTCATCGATTTGCATTCGCCCTTTAGGTATGTAATCGTCGGCGCCGCGCTTCATTGCTTCCACTGCAAGCTCCTCTGATCCATACGCAGTCATGAGAATGCACACGGGTGGATTTGGGAGGGACTTGGCTCTAGTAATTAATTTTAGCCCGTCTTCGTCGGGGAGACGAAGATCTGCGAGCAAAACGTCCACTGGTTCGGATTCAAGCAAATCGATCGCTGATGCCGCATCGCTAGCCACGTATACGTCGAACCGGTCCTCTAACGCGGCCCTGAGTCCTTCGCGGGTCGATTTTTCGTCGTCTACTATAAGCAATGTTGGCTTATATTTCATAGTCAACCGCACTTATACTTGTCAGGGTTGTTAGTCTCAGACGGGTGTGATAGAGTAGGCCCGATTGGCTTTCGGGTTGGGCCGGCGTCTAGCAATCTGGGTCTTCGCTGCGGCAATGGGAGCCATATTGTAAATGAGGTACCTTTGCCGGGTTGACTCGTCACCTCGATGCGACCACCATGGCTTCGCACGATACGGTGAACCACCATTAACCCTAAGCCAGTACCTTTTCCGCTACTGGAAGTTAACGGTTGAAAAAGGTTAGCCATTTGTTCTTTAGTCCATTCCTTTACCGGTGTCGGCAATGCGCACCCAAACCCCTTCAGGTTCATCCCCTGTTTCGATCGTGATGTGTCCGCCTGCCGTGGTAGCCTGCATAGCGTTTTTTATTGAGGTTGATTAACACTTGCTGAATTTGGTCAGGATCCAATAGTATTTCCGGGAGCGAAGCGGTTAGCTTAGTCTCAAGTATTAATCCGCGATCTTCAATTTCTGGCTGGATCAGCTGAATAGTTCTCTCGACGACGGTGTTTAAGTTAGCTGGTGGTGAACTTTGGGGTTAGAGGTCGTAAGCGGCTAAGAAACTGGCGGACGATGTTATCTAGCCGGCCTATTTCGGTTTTTGCAACGTTGAGGAAGTGGTCCATTCGTGAGAGTGCTTGTTCAATCACGTTCATGCTTGTGGTGTGATTAGTAGGTGAAGGCGGTTGGGATTCTTCGGTTTGTGTTGTATTTCTAGGTGGTGTTTGAAGTGCGGCCTTGAGACGTTTGAGTTCCCGCTCAATCAATTGGAGATGGATGTTGATTGCATTTAATGGGTTGCCGATTTCGTGCGCCACAGTGCTTGCCAACAAGCTAGCTGCAAATAGTCTTTCTGCTTCTACCATCTCGAGTGTTTTTTGCCGGGTATTAGTTTCGTCGTGCAGGATGAGTAGGATGCCAGTTAAATTCCTTGGTTCGTTTTCGATTGCAGTAGCGTAAACCCTAATAAATTTTGGCCGAGGAAAGTGTAGTTCAATCTCATACCGAACGCTTTTGGAGGTTTTGTCCGAGAGGGCAGACTTCACTTTTTCCCATTCCAATTCAGGGATCCATTCGATGATGCGCTGACCTTCGGAATCGGAATGTAGTCCGAGTAATCGGCGGGCGGGTTCATTGGAGTAAATGAGTTTGCCATCGTGATCTAATACCAGTATGCCATCCTCAATTGTGTTAAAAATCGTCTCTAAGAAAGATCGTTCGCGCGCCAGTTGGTTGATAATGGCCTGGACGTTTTTGGTATCTAATTTGTCGATCCTTCCCAGAAGTCGATCTAGAAAAGTTGGCTTTAACATGCTCATCTTAGTAGTTGATCATGTTTTTCTAGAGAGTGCATAAATTACATCCATTTTTTCCGCTTGAACCAAATCCAGATACCGATAGTTGAAACGACGGTTAGTCCGATGGCCCATAAGTAACCATATTTCCATCTAAACTCCGGCATTTGGTCTGTGAAGTTCATCCCATACCATGTGCCCACTAGCATAAGGGGTGTGGTAATTACGGTGATCATGGTGAGCACCTTGACGATCTCAGCTGTTTTGTTGGAGGAGATGTTAAGGTAGATCTGTAAAAACAGACGTAAGAGAGTCAGTATATGCTGCTGCGAGTTCACCTATTCTGTAAAGTTCGTCATACACTGCCCGGAAGTATGGCACTAGATGGGGGCGGATCATTTTGAATTCTCCACGTGCAAACCGTGCTAGAACCTCTCGCTGTGGCCCAATTATTTTTCGTAAGATGCATGACCTCACGTTTGATTTGAAGGATCCGGTTTAAGATGATAGGGCCGGGATTTTCTAGGACTTCTTCTTCTAGTTCGGCCACTTCAAGTGAAAGTTCCTCCAAAGCGGGTTTATAGTTATCGACCACAGAATCGATCAAATGATATGCAAGTCGGTCTGGCGCGCGCGCAATCGGAGTAGTTCCTTTTAAGACACGACCCTCTACTGCTTGAACACTTCGATTCGGGCCGCGGTGGTAAGTGACAAGGAAGTTCCGGCCTAAGAAAAAGTTTAACTCGTTGGTGGCAAATACACCATCCTGACGGCTATAGTCGACCTCATGGATTACCATGAAAAGGTATGGACTAAACAATTCGCCTTCTCGGGGAATGTATTCCTCTACTTTGGGCGATTCTGACTCTGTAATACAATCGGTGATTGACACAGGGTGGAAGTGAAAGACCTTTTCCAGAATTGTGATGGTCTCTTGCTCAGTGGGCGATTCTAGATCTACCCAGAGGAAAAGGTTGGTATCAGCTAGCAGGGTGGGCATGAGGAAAAGTTCGATATCCCTGCCGTATAGCCGTCCCTGATTTGTAAATGCGTAAGACCTAATCATCCAGCTCAATCCTTTGTTCAAGAGAAGTCTTGCTTATGTGTCCTTTCACAAAATGCCAATGGCAACGCAATCGGCAAGCGCTGAGTTTGTAGTTTTACTGAATTTGTTGGGTAAATTTCGATTTCCGGGTGAAGAACCAAGCTAATAACACGGTGAGTTCATACATGAGTTGTAACGGAATGGCCATCATAATCTGAGAGACGAGGTCAGGCGGGGTTAAAATTGCACTTAGAGTAAGGTTGATTAAAATGACGTACGGCCGGGCGCGTGCCAGCAACTTATAATCCAGAACCCTCAATTTCACTAGTACAATGAGGATCACCGGGACTTGAAACCCTAGACCCATTCCCAGCATGAATTGGATGACAAAGCTCACGTATTCTTCTGCGCGCCATTGATAAACCGCCAGGCCCAGCCAGCGCGAGAAAAGGATAGATGCCCGAAGGGAAACGGGGAGTCATTACAAAGTAACAAAACAATACCCCTACTAAAAACATCCCAACACCGGTCACCAGGCCGCGCGTGACGTATTTCTTCTCTATCGGTTTCAAGGCGGGAAACACAAACTCACAAATAAAGTATAGTATGAATGGAGCTGCAAGAACAGCCCCCCCACTAAAGGGCCATTTTGAACGCTAGGATAAAGCTGGCAGCGGGGCCTAGCGTGACTAATTCTACTGGGGGATTGTCTCCTGGTGGGTGGGTTGCGATTTCGTGCGTTAACCCTAAGATGATCCGGTTAGAGTCGGTCGGTATTGGNNCCACCCGAAGTGTCAGGGATTGGTTCGTAGGAATTCCCCATAGGGCAAGGTCGTTGGGATCGATCGCAATGGTGCCGAGTTTGTTTGAGCCAAAATAAATTTGTACCTGCTGTGTATTTGGGGGGCTATAGGGGGTGATTTTTTAAAGGGTACGTGAGTATGCGGATAATCCAGTTACTTGCAAGGAGGCAAACGATGAATCCAAGCGCTAGCGCCGCAAGCGATTTAATCAGAACCCACCGGAGATCTTCAAGATGTTCTAGAAACGTCTTTACTGGCCCCCCTTCAGTTTCATCCCGTACGTCTGAATCAGCGATAGGATCATCAGGGCGGGTATCCATCTTGTCGGGTTTCGGTGGTCAAGTAATTTAGGGCAAATTAACCAGCCGGTGGTGTATGATTCTTTTTGTTTGTAATCGACAGGTGTTTGCTTATCTGCAGTGTGAAGTTCTTCTTCTACGTCCCGCGCAGCCTTTTTAAATTCGCGCAGGCTTTGGCCAAGAGCCCGTGCGAGTTCAGGAAGCCGCTTTGCGCCAAACAATAGCAGAGCCGCTAGTAGGATAATCGCTAATTCCCAACCGCCGATAGCCCCTGCAACAATTTGCGTATTGTAAGCAGAATTTAACATTGGGAGTTTTATTTATTAATTACCTGGGGGGATTAGCAGTACGAATTCCCCGCGCCTGTTCTTAGCCCATGCTTCTTCGTTGTGGCGCGGATCAACAGGCCGTTCCTCCCCGTAACTTATGGTTTCGATTCTTTGGGGTGCTATACCGAGGTCTATCAGCATGGCGCGAATAGCCAGTGCCCTACGTTCACCTAGCGCACGGTTATATTCTATCGTCCCCCGTTCATCGCAATGGCCTTCGATCAGAATGTCGTATTGCGGGTTGTGTTTTAGGAACGCTGCTACGGTTTCGATCTTTGGCCGCTCAGTGGGTTTGATCACAGAGCTGTCAAAGTCGAAATACACAGTTTCAGTCTTAAATTTTTCGCGGTCTTGCGTCCATAGTGATCGATCGAGCCGGGTTTCCCCCCCGAACGGAATGGGTTGGCCCTCCTCCAATCCACCGGTAGGTCTAATTGGTTGAAGTCTTTCTTCCGTGCCGATAGCACCGCTGGGCCGCGCAATTCCAGGAATAGGAGTTACCCGTGGTTTGGATTTGCTGCATCCAGCTGTTAACAGGGTGAGCGAAGCAACCACGTATATACTGAGTTTGATAAAGTTAGCAGTTTTCATTTTGAAAACCTTAGTTTTATACCTGGCTCATTTTCTCGACCAAGCTGGTTGAGAATACTCACCAGGCAAGTACTTTGGGATATCTTTGACTTGTTTTGTTGGAACGTCAAGCAAGTAGAGTTTGGAACCGTCGCCTTCTCTACGGGTGAAGATGAGGGTTCGTGAATTTGGTGCCCAGTAGGGGTCTTCGCCAGGCACTAACACCGTAGCAGTCCCACCGCTTGCAGGCACGATGCAGATGTCAAACCCGGCACGTGTTTGTGCAGTGAAGGCTATCCAACGTCCGTCTGGTGACCAGCAGGGTTCGGTGGGGCTGGGCGCCCCGATGCGCATCACCTGTATTTCTCCGCCTTTGGATGGTATTTTGCAAAGTGCTCTATGCCCGCGTGGTTTCCCGGCAAAACAGATCCATTGGCCGTCAGGCGACCAAGTAGGTGCTGACTCGTCTTCTGGGCTTTTTGTTAATCGGGAAAGTTCTCCTCCCGAGATGGGAGCTGTGTAAAGGTCTGTCCATCCGTCTTTGCTTAAGATCATGGCTACGCGTTTGCCATCTGGTGATACTGCCGGGCTAGTATTCACCCCTGGGAATCGTGCGAATGCTCGCCTCACGCCAGTCTCGAGGTCGTGGAAATAGATATCAGGTCCGCCCCCTTTGTAAGAGACATAAAACAGGGCGAACTGACCGGGTACCCATTCTGGAGCAGCAGCGATTGACGCATCAGATGTGACCTGCCTAGGGTTGTATCCATCGTAGTCTGAGACGTATATCTCGCTAATTCCGTTTCGCGTTATTCGAAAAGCGATGTGGGTTAAGGCAATCCCTTTGCCGCGGTTAGGCAAGAATGGGGTAATGTCGTTGACAAGCGCATGCGCTTGTAGTCGCAATGTCCCCCCCGAGTACGCCTTTGATAGAAGTTCTGTGCCCGATATTAGATCGATGAGTTTGCCTTGCACGCGACCTTCGTTGCTACCGATGACCAGGAACTGAGCTTCGTTTGTGGACACAATCTTGCAACCCAGCACTTCAAGGTCGAATCTGATTACGTTGTGAACCTCTCCAGTGAAGCCACTCACGGCGATTGGTAGGGGTTTTTCATTCAGAGCCCATGTTTGTTTTGTGATAACAATTTCCTCCTGGGCCACTGAGAATCGTACAATCGATGCCAGGCACAATAAGGCAAGCGTAATTTTGATTTTCTTGCTCATAGTCATCCAATTTCACGTTTTGCTTTAAGGTCAAATTTAATTCGTAGCACGCGTTGTGTTTCCGATGATTCAAGTGGTAATGGGGGGAGATTTCGCACTCGGTCCAGGGCTTGTTTGACCGAGGCGTCCATAGCAGCGTCACCCGAGGGTTTGATTATCCGAGCTGAAATTACTGTGCCGTCACGTGCTACCACTACTTCCGTGTCAGTGACAGCGTTTTCTATGGTAATGCCAGATGGCGGGTGCCAAGCATTATAATAAATTGAGTACACAGCGCTCTTAAAGTTTGCGTACGGTATTCCGCCTCCGCCTGGCCCATAAAAGCTGGTGGTGTCCTTACCTTGGCTTAATGAGGTTACACTGGGTGTCCTGCCCAGGGTAGTTCTCAGATTTTTCAAGGCCTGGGCGATTGCGGGATCAATTCCATCGCTGACCGTTTCGGTTGCAGATGTTTTGCGTTGGTTATTGGTGGTTGCAGTGAGGGGGACTATTTTTTTCGTGATGAGGTTTGTATTGATCATGGGGGTTTTTTTGGGGCGTTTTGTGTCAGGTTCGTTTTCATTTATTGACGGAAGTGTTTGTTGTTCCGGTTTTGGAGTAAGTCTTTGAGGTTGAGGTTCAACTTGTTTAGGTTGGGGTTCGGGCTTTGGTAGTGGAAGTTCTTTAAAGGTTTGTTCTGGTTTAGACACAGGCGGGGGAACCACCGCGCCTTCCGGTGAACCACCGCCTTTTATGTTGGCATCGGTGGTGCGTAATGGGAAGAAGTCGATTATTTCGATAGTCTCCGGGAGTCGTGTGGGTTTAGGTGCAAAGGCCGGACCTACCACCAGCACCCCTATCACCAACAGGTGTAGAAGTGTTGAGATTATGAGGCCTTTGATTTGGAGGCCGTTTTTCATAGTATTACCGGCTGTGGCCCTCCGTCGCTAAAGAAAATCGCGTGATTCCTAGCCGTAAGCAAGTATCGAATACCCTTGTTACGTACTCATATTTGGTATCTTTGTCGGCTCGTATTCTAACGATCAAGTTGGTGTTTTGTCGAAATTGGCCGGCTAAAGTCCGTTGCAGCTCATCGAGACGCATTGGTTGTCGTTCGAAAATGTAAGCACCGGTTGGAGTAATCTCGATTGTGCGCACGTTTCGGGGGTTGACGCGGGGGTCAGGCTGGCCGCCTTGAGGTAGTTTTAGGTTGATGCTTTGTTCCAGTAAAGGAGTGGTGATCACGAAAATAATTAGCAACACGAACACTAGATCAACCAGCGGGGTAATATTTATTTCGCTAAGTGTAACCAAGTGTCTGCGTTGGGAAAACCTACGCATGTGGCTAAGTGCTTCTAGGCAATTTTAAGGTATTCAAGGTTTCGATGCGCCATTTTCTTCCAAGTACTGGGTTTCCATTTTTGATATTAATTCCTGGGCGAAATTGTCGAGTTCTACGGTAAGGACCCGCAAGTTATGAACGAGCCAGTTATAGGCGAACATAGAGGGGATTGCCACTGACAGGCCGGCTACAGTGGTTATAAGTGCTGCTGCAACGCCAGGGGCCATCGCAGCTAGGGTGGCATGTCCCTGGCGAGCCACACCTGCAAAGGTGCTCATAACCCCCCAAACAGTTCCCAGCAGCCCGAGGAAGGGGGCGGCCACTCACAGCGATTGCTAGAAGAATCAGCCCGGATTCGAGTTTAAGCGATTCTTCTGCTACAGCGTTTTCAAGTGCGCGTTTAATGTGTTCCATGTTTGTTAATGAGATTGCACCTCGCGGGTGTTTGGGGTCCATTCTTTTTAACTGCCGCTCCAGTTCTGAACAGCCCGCCAAATAAACCTCGTATAGTGGACAGCCTTCTACGTGGACCCGTCGGTCGAATATCTCCATCACGTTTTTCTGTTTCCTAAATTCGACTAAGAAAAGTCGGTTGAGTCGTTTTGCTCGTCGCATTTGGATGGCCTTAGAGATCATTACCGACCATGCCAAGATGGAGAAAATTAACAGGATAACAATGATAGCTTTCCCTTCGGGAGTGGCCCGGTGCCAAATATAAACGAGTTCCCACTCCTGCCGGGGGGTTACGGCTGCAAATGTTAAAAAAACTTCCATACCCGTAACAATGGTGAGGGACCGACCTGCCACGGGTCAACAACAGCAAAGTCGTCTAATATAGTTTTGTGACATCTTTCTCATAATAGCAATTAAAATCGGAAGGAGATCGGACTGCTTTGCAGATCTGTTGTCAAAAATGCGGAACCCAACACTGCCAGCGATGTTAACAAGCGATTATGGATGATCAGGGTCTTGAGTACGTGTTATGCCTGAGTCTCTCCTAGCCCATAAAACCCCCGATTCGAGAAAGGTGAGTTTTGGTCTGGCGAATGTACGAGCATCAGCTTGTGGTCGTGCCACTACAGATCTGCCAGAGATGTAGAAGTTATCGCTGCACAAATGCAGCCTCGGCCAAGGGTTTACTATATAATGGCGTGACCAAAACTATTTGTGAGGGGGAAGTCAATTCCCATTCAGAATTTGTCACGAATGAGCCAATTATGCCAGAAGGGCCCTTAGATCGCTATATACGTGGTCTGGACGATATGCAAATCGATGGAGGTCCTCTTCTTTTGAGACTCCGCTTAGAAGGAGGACCGTTTCGATCCCAGATTCTACGCCTGCACGGATGTCTGTGTCTATTCGGTCACCTATGATAACCGTAGTTTGTCTGCGGGCGCCTAATCGTTGCAGTGCTTGACGCATCATTAGCGGGTTAGGCTTGCCAATAAAGTAGGCTTGGACCCCAGTGGCTAATTCGATCGGAGCCACAAGGGCACGCGTGGCAGGGACAATTCCATCCTCTACCGGTCCGGTGACGTCTGGGTTGGTGCCTATTAATCGCGCCCCATTTAGTACAAGCCGGACGGCCCTCCTTATTTGCTCGTAGTTGTAAGATCGGGTCTCGCCAAACAACAACGTAATCGGGGTTTACATCGTTGATGGTGTAGCCGACCTGATAGAGTGCATGCACGAGGCCTGGTTCACCAATAACAAAACGCAGTGTCCACCTGGTTTTTGCGAGGCAAGGAAAGCAGCCGTGGCCAAAGCGCTCGTGTAGAAGTGGTCTTCCGAGACGTGGATCCCGAGTCTAGCAAGTTTTTGACTAAGTTCGCGGGGGGTGCGCTCGCTACTATTGGTAAGGAACAAGAACTTTTTGTTCTCTGCCATTAACCAGTTCACGAATTCAACGGCTCCTGGCAACGGCTTGTTGCCATGGTATACCACCCCGTCCATATCTAAAATGAACGCTTCTTTTGCCCGTATGAGCTCAGAGCCTGTTTGCATAAAGCAAGGAAACAATACAATTCATTCCGGATTGTTGCAAAGTGTCTATTAAAAATGGGTAGCGGAAGGAGTAGGCAAGAATTTACTGTCAGGCGTGTGGATCTGAAGCTAGGTTGCAGGACAGCATTTTTAGCCCCTGGGCTCCTAAGATTGGTCAGCCGCACGGTAACAACTTTCAGGGAGTTTTAGGAAAAATGGGCGGCGTACGCACTCAACTTGAAATGGGTGTGTTAAGACGCATGACGGTGGGGATTAACGGGATGGGTGTAAGTGAGCTATAAAGGAAGTGGCTTGACATGGGAGTGGGAAGACACCATTTTGATTTTGCAAATCATTTGCAAATGGCAGAGGAACGCAAAAGTGATTTGCTTCAGTCGGTCCTACGGGCTGGCGGGTTTAAGATGACTCGTCAGCGCCGGGTTGTGTATGAGATGTTGGTTGAGTCCAACGAACACTTGGATGCGAACGATTTGTTTGAGCGGGTGCGGAAGCGGCATCCTGGGATAAGTTTAGCTACCATTTACAGGACTGTGGCGTTATTGAAGCGGGTGGGGTTAGTTAAGGCTTTGCCATTGGGTCAGTCACATCAGCATTTTGAGCCTGTGAGGGGTTCGACGCATTGCCATTTAGTTTGCACAAAATGTGAAAAGGTCACGGAGCTTACAGTTGATGAGGTCTCGAAATTGGTGGCTTCGCTTTCAGGGTCGGGTTGGGAAATCGAAACCGTAGAGTTTTGTATCACTGGACGGTGTCCTGAATGTGCTTCGTCTTAGGAATGGTCATGGACCAAAAAAACAAAATGTCGGGATCAGAAAATGGGTTTATTCCGTTGAGTTCTGTTGGAGAGGGTGCGGAGGTGATGGTGAAATTGCTTTCTGGAGGCCATGGTTTTGTAGCGCGGATGGTTTCTTTGGGAATAGCGCCTGGGACGGTGATCCGAGTGGTTCGCAATAGTGGGAGGGGTCCGATTCTAATGGAAGCGCGTGATACACGGGTGGCGATCGGTCGTGGGGCGGCCCAGAAGGTGTTAGTTTGCCCTTTAAATGCGGTTGGAGAAACTACAGATGCCGAGAGCTAGCTTGGTGAAAGAGGCTACATCGACAATCCTGATTGCTTTGGCGGGGCCGCCCAATGTAGGCAAGTCGACCATTTTTAATGCCCTAACTGGTCTACGCCAACATGTAGGTAATTGGCCAGGAAAGACCGTCGAGAGGAAAGAAGGGATAGTGGAGTTTGAGGGGCGGCGGTTTGACCTTGTAGATCTGCCAGGCACGTACAGTTTGACTGCACACACGATTGAAGAACAGATAGCCCGTGATTTCCTTTTGCGGGAGCGACCAGCGGGGGTGATTGTCGTAGTTAATGCTGCCTCAATGGAACGCGGGTTGTACCTAGTATCTGAGCTGTTGTTATTGGAACTGCCAATTGTAGTAGCACTAAAACATGATGGACGTGGCTGCAGAGCAAGGTTTGGAAATTGAACCGGTATGTTTTACAAGCAGCCCTGGGCGTTCCTGTGGTTCCGGTGTGCGCCGTAGAAAAGAGGGGATTGAACACGTCTTTTGAAGGTTGTCTTGGACGTAGTAGAAGGTCGTGTGGTGATGCACCCACGACTGCCGCAGGTGCGGGCCGACCACCAACTCCTATTTAACAAGGTCTACGAAGTTTTGAGTGAGCGTTTTACGGGTCGGTATCCCTTGGTGTGGTTGACAACTAAACTGCTGGAGGCGGACCCGATTGTTACTCGTTTGGTACGGGATCAATTGCCTGTGGAACGGTTTAAGGAGATAGAGGGAGTTTTAGCTCAGCATGACGATGCTTATTGGGCGGTGGTTTCCGGTCGGTACGACTGGGTTGGGAGGATGATCCGAGCTGCGATTAGAAAGCCTCCCCGGGCGAGTATCGGTTGGACCGAGACTTTGGATAGGTGGCTGACTCATCCAATCTGGGGGGTTGTGGCGTTAGGGGTGATATTGGGAGTAGTTTTTGGCGTCACGAATTTCTTAGGCTCTCCGTTACAAAAATTGTTGGAGAAAGTGATCGTGGGAGGCGGGATTGACCTCCTGAGCAAAATACTTCCACTGCCTTCCCCTGGATGGGGGCGACTCCTCACAGAAGGGGTTCTACCTGGGGTGGGTACAGTGGTAAGTTTTGTCCCAATATTGCTAATATTTTTCCTGTTGTTGGCGCTGTTAGAGGATATCGGTTATCTGGGGCGTGCAGCATTTGTGATGGACAGGTTCATGCATGTATTTGGACTCCATGGGCGGTCTTTTTTACCGCTAATGCTAGGATTCGGCTGCAATGTACCAGCAGTAATGGCCACGAGAGTAGTTGAGTCTGGTCGAAGTAGGCTTTTGACGATTCTACTTACACCGTTTGTGCCTTGTTCGGCACGGCTCGCGATTATTAGCGTTTTAGGATCCGCATTTTTTGGCTCGTGGGCGACAATTGTAGGAATTAGTGTCATTGGATTGGGATTGGTTCTGTTGGTTCTCTGTGGTTTTGGACTAAATCTTCTAGCGCGGGGAGAACGAACTGCGTTGATAATGGAACTGCCTTTATACCACAGGCCGAACTTTAATACTGTGTTGACAACGGTGGGATACCAATTAGGTGCTTTTTTACGGTAAGGCAGCTACAGTAATTGTTCTTGCTAGTGTTGGGGTGTGGTGGTTAGCGCAGTTCCCCACCGGAGAAATCCAGTCAAGCTACCTAGCTAGGATAGGACAAGCCATTGAACCGGCGTTTCAAGTTGTTGGATTTGACTGGCGCATGGTGGTTTCGTTACTCACTTCTGTGATTGCGAAAGAGAATGCAATCGGGACCTTGGCGATTCTATTAGGTTGCTCGGATCAAAATTTCTCAGAAGTTGTTCGGCAGGTATACTTCCCCTGCTTCAGGGTTGAGTTTTTTGGTTGTAATTACGCTGTTTGTGCCTTGTGTACCTACGCTTGTCACGATTTGGAAGGAGTCGGCTTCTTGGAAATGGGTTGCGGCCAGCGTCGTGATTACTGGCACGATTTCCCTAGTTTTGGGAGCAGTGGTCTTCAACGTCGCAAAATTATTCCTATGACGCGGGGCGAAGGAATGATAGATAAGCTCGTTAGTATTTTGAGGAGTGGCGAACCACTAACGATTGGTGAGCTTGCACAGCGATTAGATACAACGCCTGAATTGGTGGAATTGATGCTTCAAGAACTTGTTGCGCGTGGCATTTTGCGACCTGTTGGGGAAGCATGCGTCCAATCCTGTACAGTGTGTGGATGGCGTGGCGCTTGTTTACTGAAGGGCACGGGTAGAGGATATATTCTTGTTAAGCCGAATGGGGACCAGCAAGACAGGTGAGTAGCTGGGTCGTCGGAAATTGCCTCTAATCATTTAAGCCCGCACATCTTCAAGAATTCTTCTTCGGTAAGGGTGGTAATCCCTAACTGTTTGGCTTTTTGAAGCTTTGAGCCAGGGTCAGATCCCACGATTAGGTAATCTGTCTTTTTGCTTTACGCTGCCGGCCACTTTCCCTCCGAGAGATTCGATCTTAGCAATTGCTTGTTCTCGGGTCATGGAGGCGAGTGTTCCGGTGATAACAAACGTTTTCCCGGCCAGGGGCCCAGTAGCACCCACTCGGTACAAAGACGATTTGAAGTTAACTCCCGCGGCCCGGAGTTTTTCAACTACGTGGCGGTTTCTTGGTTCAGAGGCCCAGAGGATTATACTATTAGCTACGACTTCCCCGACATCTTCTGCTTGCATTAGCTCTTCTTTTTTGGCGTTGAGTACGGCATCGAGGTCAGGAAATTGTCTACCAAGTGAACGAGCGATGCTCGCCCCTACGTGCAGAATGCCCAACCCATGCAACACGCGCCACATATCGCGGGTTTTACTGGCTTGCACATTATTGATAAAATTTTTGGCTGATTTTGGCCCCATGCGTTCCAAAGCGGCCACTTGATCTACCTGCAAGTAGTACAGATCTGCTGGGTCACGAACTAATCCTTTCCCCACAAGTTGAGCAATAAGTACCTCCCCAGCACCTTCAATGTCCATTGCGTTTCTAGAGCACCAGTGATCGATCCATCCTCGTATCTTAGCTGGGCATTCGGGGTTCAGGCAGCGCCAAACTGCACCCTCTCCCTCGGCCCCTGCTAACACATTTTTGGCGATTTTTCCACCGCATTCGGGACATTGTTTGGGGAATTCGAAGATTACTTCAGCACCAGTGCGTTTGCTTTTCACTGATCCCACCACCGCCGGTATTACTTCTCCGGCCTTCTCAATGATCACTGTGTCGCCGATACGGATGTCTTTTTCACGGATGTAGTCTTCGTTGTGAAGTGTTGCGCGCGTGATGGTTGTGCCGGCAAGAAATACTGGCTCGAGTTCGGCCACGGGTGTTAACGCTCCCGTTCTCCCTACTTGGATTGTTATGGCTTTTAGACGGGTCTCAGCTTGTTCAGGGGCGTATTTGAATGCGATAGCCCAGCGCGGCGCTTTTGCAGTTGTCCCCGCACGTTCGCGGTGCGCAAATGAGTTCAGTTTAATAACTGCCCCGTCTGTTTGGTACGGCAAGGTGCGCCGGACCCTGTCTAGCTCGGCGATCGCATTTAAGATCTCCTCTACGTTACGACAGAACCAGGTCTTCTCGGGGGTTTTAAATCCGAGGGTTTTGAGCCATTGGAGAAGTTCGATTTGGGTTTGTGGGACGTGTGCGTTGCCTGGTTCGACGTAACCCAGGCTGTAAAGCACGATGTCTAATGGCCGTTTTGCTACGATCCGCGGGTCTAGTTGTTTTAATGAACCAGCAGCAGCGTTGCGTGGGTTTGCAAATGGTTCTTCACCGGCTTCGATTCGTTCCTGGTTGAATTTTTCGAAGGCTCTCACCGGCATATAAACTTCTCCGCGGACTTCAAGTACAGTTGGCCATTGTTCGGGCGAACCATGCAACACCAGTGGAACGCTCCGAATGGTTTTCAGATTGGCCGTGATGTTGTCGCCAGTTGTGCCATCCCCGCGCGTAGCCCCCACGGTGAACCTCCCATTCTCGTAGATTAAAGAAACAGCCACCCCATCCACTTTTGGTTCTACTACCCATTCCAGTGATTCTCCAGGTAACAGGCGTTGCACTCGTGCTACAAATTCCCGAACTTCGGTTTCGTTGTATGTGTTATCGAGGCTAAGCATTGGAACCCTATGCCGGACCGGTTGAAACCCTTCCATTGGTTGTTCACTGACTCGCTGGGTTGGTGAGTCCGGCGTGACTAGTTCAGGAAATCTCTTTTCGAGCTCGACAAGCTCCCGATAAAGCTGGTCGTACTCGTAGTCTGATATGAGGGGTTTAGCCAACACGTAGTATGCGTGATCGTATTTGCGGATTAACTCAACAAGTTCTTGGTGACGCTTTTTGGCAGCCTCAAGGTTCATCGGTTTTAATATGCAGCCGAATTTGGCGTTTGAACAGAGGAAAGAACCCAATCCGATTCTCCTCGGGTTATACCGAAGGAATGCAGTAGGCAATGACTAGCACGTTGGGATACGTGATTTAGATGCATTTTATGAGTTGTCCCCGAGAGGTATTATTAGAACTGCTTCACAGGGCAGAAGGCGGTGAGGCTCGGGATTGAGTTGTATTTTTGATGAGCAGAGGCTTGATTTGGCTTCCAGAAAAAGGGTAAAGGAAACCGAAATTCTTAGAAAAAGCCATGGCATATAAAACCGTAACGCCTCCTTCGGAGGGCAATAAAATTAGAATGGAGAACGGGCAGTTACGTGTCCCGGATGATCCAATCATACCGTTTATCCGGGGGGATGGTACTGGTCCTGACATTTGGGCTGCGGCTCAGCCGGTGTTTGATGCTGCCGTAAATAAAGCCTATGGGGGTAGACGCAGGGTTGTTTGGTTCGAGGTCTTTGCAGGGGAAGAGGCGTACAAGCGGTTTAGCACTTGGTTGCCGGAAGAAACAATTGAAATTTTTCGAGAATATTTAGTGGGGATCAAAGGACCATTAACCACCCCGGTAGGTGGGGGCATCCGGTCGCTGAACGTTGCGTTACGTCAAACGTTGGACTTATACGTGTGCTTGAGACCGGTGCGGTATTTCCCCGGCGTCCCTTCACCGGTGAAACACCCCGAAAAAGTAAACATGGTGATTTTCCGGGAAAACACCGAAGACATCTATGCTGGAATCGATTATCCGGCTGGGAGTGTGGAGGCAAGGAAGTTGTTGGAGTTCCTGCAGAACGAGATGCCAGCAGCGTTTAAACGGATCAGGTTTAACACTCGTGAAAAAAACGAGGAGTTTTTCAGATTAGCTGGCTGGAGCGGCTTCGATGCTGATGTGCAGGTAGGGCTCGGGGTAAAACCAGTTAGCTTTACTGGTAGTGCACGGCTTGTCCACGCAGCGATCTCTTACGCTATTAAGCATAGCCGAAAGAGTGTCACGTTGGTGCACAAAGGCAACATAATGAAATACACCGAAGGGGCGTTCCGTGATTGGGGTTATCAGGTTGCCAAGGAATGTTTTGGCGCTGTTGAGATCGATGGCGGTCCGTGGTGCCAAATTCCTGAAGGCAAGCCTGGAGCCGGAATCATAATCAAAGACGTACTTGCAGATGCAGCGTTCCAACAAGTGTTATTACGCCCAGAAGACTTCGACGTTATTGCGACGCTGAATTTGAATGGCGACTATTTAAGCGATGCTTTGGCAGCACAAGTGGGTGGGATTGGTATCGCTCCGGGTGCAAACATTAATTTCGTTACCGGGCATGCAGTTTTCGAGGCCACTCATGGCACGGCGCCCAAGTACGCCGGTAAAGACNTGGTTAACCCCTGCAGCGTTATTCTTAGCGGCGAAATGATGTTCCGATACCTTGGTTGGGTAGAAGCAGCGGACCTCATCATAAAGGGTGTTGAAGGTGCGATTGCCAGTAAGCGCGTAACATACGATTTTGCGCGCTTGATGGAAGGTGCCACCCAGATCAAATGCTCCGAATTCGGACAGAATATTATCGAACATATGGACTGACACACTGTTGCCATCCAACTTTTTGTATGGCAAAAGCGAACAGCGTGCTGATGTGATGGGATGACGACGGTCATAGAGTCCGTGTTGGTTGCGTTTTTTTGGAGGGNAGTTTGTTGGACACCATACTAAGGAAGCAGAAATTACACTTGCCGGTTAGAGGGGAGACAACCAAAATCGGGAGTTGGATTTTAAGGGGCATGACCATGTAAGGTAGGCCTCGGCCCGACTGTGCTTTCTTAAGTTTTGTGCGTAGTTAAGAGGCAACCTCCAATGAGGGGGTTAATGGAACCACCTATTGGGGTACGCAGTATGACAAATGTACTAGTCATTTGCGGTGGCTTATTACGCTCTGCTTGGGTAGGCTAAAAGTCAGACAATGGGTCGGAAAGCTGAACCTATGAAGCAAAACGCAATTTCAATATTGTTGTTAGGAGTGATGCTTTTTAGCGTTGTGACAACTAATTCTCAGCAGCTGCCTTTCCAAAACCCAGATCTCAGCCCCGAAGAACGTGCTCGTGATCTTATTTCCCGGTTGACCCTCGAAGAAAAAGCTTTGTTATTGTGTGACCAGAGTCCTGCGATTCCGCGTTTGGGAATAAAAGAGTTTAACTGGTGGAGCGAGGCATTGCATGGGGTCGCATCAGCACAAGGAGTCACGGTCTTCCCCATGCCAATTGCCATGGCAGCCTCATTTAATGAAGAGCTTGTTTACCAGTATTTTTGATGCGGTTTCCGACGAATTTCGGGCCCTGTATCACGATTGGATTAGAAAGGGTAACAAAAACAAGCGGTTTTTGAGCCTTTCAGTCTGGACACCCCATATCAATATTTTCCGCGATCCACGCTGGGGACGTGGCCAGGAAACCTTCGGGGAAGACCCATACCTAACAGCACGGATGGGTGTTCAGGTTGTGAATGGATTACAAGGCCCCCGTAGTGCCAAATATCGCAAATTACTGGCATGTGCAAAGCACTTCGCAGTCCACTCCGGACCTGAATGGAGCCGGCACGTACTCAACGTGAACCATGTNGACTTGCGCGACCTGTACGAGACATATCTTCCTGCGTTTAAGGCTCTTGTCCAAGAGGCGGATGTGCGCCAAGTAATGTGTGCGTACCAGCGGCTAGATGACGATCCTTGTTGTGGCAATGCACGTTTGCTTGGTAGGATTCTCCGGGAAGAATGGGGGTTTCGGCATTTAGTGGTGTCTGACTGTGGGGCCGTTACCGATTTTCATCTCTCCCATAAAGTCTCTTCCACACCAATTCATGCTGCCGCAAAGGCTATCTTGGCGGGAACCGATATCGAATGTGCTTGGGAAGGTCATTATTTTGCCCGACTCCCGGAAGCTGTCAGGCGAGGCCTTGTTAAAGAAGAAGATCTTAATCGAAGCTTGATGCGCGTACTAGTTAATAGGATTGAGTTGGGTGATTTCGACGATGATTCCTTGGTTCCCTGGGCTCAGATACCCATGTCAGTGGTCAATTGCGAGAAACATCGGGCGCTGGCNTANGAAATGGCGCGTCAATCAATAGTACTATTGCAAAACCGAGGCAATATTTTACCGTTATCAAAGTCCATCAACAAAATCGCAGTCCTTGGTCCCAACGCGGACGACGCAGGGGTGCTTTGGGGTACTTACAACGGTGTCCCAGTTCGCACAATCACTATTCTCGAAGGCATTAAATCTAAGCTCCCCTCAGCACAAATTTTCTATGACAAAGCGTGTGATTTGGTCCTAGACAAGGACCTGGAAAGTTACATTAACCGGATCACTTTTGAAAATAGGCCTGGTTTCAAACTCACCTGTTGGAACAATCGGAAACGCGAGGGTGATCCAGCAGCAATCATCTGGATAACGAATGCAATTAACCTCAGTGTACATGACGGACGAGGCTTTGCACCGGGTGTTAACCCTACAAACTTCTCTGCTATACTTGAAGGCGAGTTTGTCCCTCAGCAAGAGGAAGAGCTGGCATTTTGGTTTGGCGTGACTGGTTCATTTGAGCTTTTCATAAATGGTCAGAAGATCCGTGGTTTCGAACATTGGCGTATTTTACCCAATCGGGCTACCTTCAAGTTCGAGCCCGGCAAAAAGTACAAGATCGAGATCCGATTTACCCAACTGTATGATTGGCGAGCCCAACTGCAACTCGATTTCGGCAAAGAAGTCGACCAAGATTACACCAAGCTTTTACAGAAGCTTCGCGACATAGACTTGGTGGTGTTCGTGGGTGGTCTTTCAGGTCGAGTCGAAGCAGAAGAAATGCCTGTGGAGCTGCCCGGATTCAAAGGTGGTGACCGGACGTGCATCGAGTTACCGAAACCTCAGCGCCGACTTCTTAAAGCCTTGAAAGAAGCTGGGAAGAAAATCGTATTCGTTGTGTGCTCGGGGTCTGCAATCGCCCTCGAGCCGGAAACCGAAAGTTGTGATGCGATCCTGCTAGCGTGGTACGGAGGCGAGTCGGCCGGACAGGCAGTGGCTGATGTCCTTTTTTGGCGATTACAATCCCAGTGGCAAATTGCCAGTGACGTTTTATCGTAACACAGAGCAGCTCCCAGATTTTGAAAACTATTCTATGAAAAACCGGACGTACCGGTTCACCACCAATTGCCTCTTTCCATTTGGGTTTGGTCTAAGCTACACGACTTTCGAAGTTGGACAGGCAACCGTAAACAAAACAAATCTATCACCAGGTGAGTCCCTCACACTCACAGTACCCATTACCAATTGTGGTGATCGGGATGGGGCCACCGTGTTGCAGGTTTACGTCCGTAAGACCGACGACCCAGATGGCCCTATTAAGACCTTGCGAGGGTTTAAGCGAGTGGAAGTCCAGGCCCGTGCTTCCAAAAATGTGACTATCGAACTCCCGCCTACTGCATTTGAGTTCTTCGATAGAAATCAGCTGAAACTTGTTGTGGCCCCAGGTGAATACCAAGTTTTCTATGGTACCAGCTCGAGCCCAGTCGACTTGAAAGAAACACGCATTGTTATTCAAAACGGTACGTAAAATGGTTATGGCTTGGAACACAAGGCCAGTGTGG
>Ga0065718_1000360_pt1 | contig 25255 bp, 33 predicted proteins | sample GBSCel77sediment_2_FD_59105 | JGI IMG/M metagenome (GOLD analysis project Ga0065718, IMG submission 59105) | Hot spring sediment microbial communities from Great Boiling Spring, Nevada - cellulolytic enrichment CS 77C v3 (version 3) | ecosystem: Environmental > Aquatic > Thermal springs > Hot...
CAGCCCTCGAACCCTCTATATCAAAGAGGCTCATGTCGAAGTTGGCCCCACCCTTAAGCCTGTCAAGAAGCTCATTACTTAAAACGCTACCCACGATGACAACCCCACCAGCCTGAACGTAGGAGCAGGANANTANCTCCATCCCCTTAAGCCCCTTAAGCATCGTCTTCTGGTCCTGCTTGCTATTCAGGGTAAGCAAGGCCACCTGAGCCTCAGGGATAACCTGGTCNTCCTTTAANCCTAAGCCAGCCTCATAAACCCACTCCCCGTTGTCGTTAAAGACCAAGATAAAATCGACTCCCTCGCTCTTTATCTTCTCAAATATAGGTTTAACTAAGCTCTCGATCCTAAAGGCTGTTAACCCCTTTCCAGCCTCCTTACCCAAACGCAACCCNTCGTTAACTATGTCGCTTGAGGCNAANACCCTAGCTATGCCAAGGTTCGTAGTCCCTATGGAGTTAAATATCTCAAGGATACCCTTAGCTCGAGCCATNGCCTCNGAGTAATAAGCCTTCTCTAAGCCCCCCAAGGAGATCTGAGAGAGGATAGCGCTTGTAAGACCCACACCTAAAACCGAAATTATAACACCCCACAGAATTAACTTTGCCCTTAAGCTTCTCAAAGCTAAGACCACCTCCGAAGAGATTAAAGTTTTAAGGTAATCTTTCACTTATCCTGACCCTGCCCGTGGTAACCGCTACGATTACATATAGCCTTCTCTTACCATCAGTCAGGGATATATACCCTCCCTTGAGAGGTGCACCTGATGGGGAAAAGGAAAGATACCCCTCAGTGAAGCTAAACGAGGAAACCCTAACTTCCCGGGGCAATCTCCTCTCCACAACCTTAGAATCGGGATAGACCTTAAGGTATCTTTCTAGGTTAGAAAAATCTATATAAAGCCTACTATAACCCCTACTCGTCATCGATGATAACTGAAGATCTCTTATGTCCTGAGCCAAAATCATGGCAGAGAGACCAAGCTTATCACCCAAACGCAACACCTTAAAGAAGGAAAGACAAAAAGCACCACCTAAGAGAGTTATTGCGCAGAAGCTTACCACCACACTAAGCAGAGCTACCCCTCTTTTCATGAGTTTTCTTCATCTTTAAGAGAACTTCCCCTCAATATCAGCGCTTCAAGCCTATCAGCCAAAAGTTCCGCATCTAATTTTAACCTCTCTAAGGCTTCCCTTTCCATCCTGATCTCNCTTAGAAGATCGTTAAGCTTCTCCTCTACATCCTCTTTAAGCTCAAAAACGCTCTTGTTTTTATAAAAAAATAAAGCCCCACTTCTTAATAGTCTCTCGCTTCTCCAAAAGAGCAAAAGCGATGCGCTTAAAAAACCAAGAGCAAAAGCCAAAAAGAGCATAGCTTTAAAAGGTTATGTCAAGGAATTTACCTTTAACTGGGTCTTTCACACCAGAAGGCGATCCCTTCTCTCTGCGTGGGGGTCTCTTCCTTAAGGGGGTATAGGCTCCTCCCCCACCCCTTTTATCCTCTTCCACCCTCTGGCTCTCACTCCTCTGAGTAGCCTGAACCTGCGTCTTCTCCCTCTCCGTCCTTTCCTTAAACTCCGAAGCGAAAGCCTGATGAGAAACCAAAGAGGCTTGGTCTTCCTGCTGTTGGAGTCTACCCACATCATAAAGCTTCCCCACCAAAACCTGCATATCAATGGGGCGGACAACCAAGATCCCTCACCTCGTCTCCCTTAATGCCCCCACCTTTATCTCATTACCCTCCCTATAAAAGACAACCTCCTTAATAGCCTCCTTAACCACAAGCTTAACTCCACGGATGGTTATCCTAACGCCTGGATAAACGACGCCGCGAACTATCACCTTACCCTCCTTCTTAACCTTCTCTATTTTCTCCTCAAGCTCCTCTTTTCTTTTCTTAAGCCTCTCAACCTGCCCTTTAATCTGAAACATCGCTTTGGTCATCCTAAGGTAAAGCTCCCTTTTATCCTCCGGAAGAGCGCCGAGCTTTTCCTCCATGCTCTTAAGAAGCTCAACTCCCTTGGTAACATCCCTAAGCTTATTCTGAAACTCAGCAAGCTCATTAGTTATCTGGATGTACTCCTCCCTAAGCGCAGGGTCCAATCCCACCTCAACGGAGGTAATCACACCCAAATCTGAACCGAGGTGAGTTACATCGACAGTATCTCCAGCGAATACCTCTCCACCGATCACAACACCTTTGCGCCCCTTGGCTATGACGCTACCCCTCGCCATAACCTTACAATTTATTATCGACTCATCGGCTACAACATTTCCCCCAGCCTCTATGATTGCTTGATCAGCGAACTTCAAGAACACATCTCCCTTAGCCTTTATAACCGCCTTACCTCTACCGAAAACTCCCCCTCTCACCACTATATTACCCTCCGCCTCAACGGGTAGCCCCCTCAACCAGCTTATGAACCTCCAAGTTACCACCTGCTTTTACTTTAAAATCGGTAAGAACGTTTCCCATTATAACCACACTCACCGACGAACTCTATATTCCCTATCGAGTAATCGACATCTCCCTTTCTCGTGAACACTGGATAAACTACAACCTTTCCATTCTCAAACACGACATGCCCATCGCACGCCGCGAAGAGCTTCATCCCATCTTCGGAAACGACAGTATTTTTACCAGCCGGTATCTTAGGATCCTTGGGCTTATAGGCCTTAACCACCTTGCCCATCACGTTCTTACCATCTTTCTCAGGCTCCGGAGGAACCTTAACCGCTAAAAGCTGGCCCTTAACCACGCTCTCAACGCTCTCCAAATTTCTGTAATCAACCCTTCCATCCTCAAGAATCACAGGCTTAAGCTCCCTATCCTTGTTAAACTTATAGTCTATATAACCATCAACACCATCCTTCGGCCTCTCACCCCTAGCTACAAGTATGAACTCCCCAAATTTCTTATTCTCGATAGCATCTCTTATAGCGCTCTCATCTATTCCAAAGACGACTCCATTCTCGGCCAAGAAAGACAAAATCTCATCCACCGAAGGAATCCTGCCATCTTCTGGGGAATTTATCTTTATATAGGCCTCCATTCCATCTTCACTAACCTTAAGCTCTACTGAAAGAGGGTCCAATCACCTCACCCCCTACTTTTTCTTTCGGCTAAAGCCTNCCCCCAGCATTAGCGCCTTCAAGCGAGCTCTAAGCTTCAGGATAGCGGAGGAGTGAAGCTGACAAGCCCGAGCCTCAGAGACCCCTAATACCTCACCTATCTCCTTAAGCGTAAGTCCTTCATAATAGTAAAGCGTTATAACAAGCCTCTCCTTTTCAGGAAGCTCAGATATGGATTGGGCCAGTTCCCCCACAAGCTCTTCCTCTTCCAAAGCTTGGGCTATGGAAACCTGCATGGGATCGCTTATAACTTCCTTAACGGGGACCTCCTCATCCTCAAGTTCAATAAAATGATCCAATGGAAATAGGGTTAAAACCCTTACCTCCTCAAGGAGTTTCTCATACTCCTTCTCCGAGAGGTTGAGGCACTCCCTTACCTCCTCATCCGTTGGATCTCTCCCTAGCTTGCTCATCAAGCTTAAGCGAGCAGTCTCGAGTTTTTTCAGCTTCTCGTGAACGGTTCTCGGAACCCAACCTAGCTTCCTCAGCTCATCTACAATCGCTCCCTTTATCCTCAGAGAGGCGAAAGTCTCGAACTTCACGTTTCTCTCTGGGTTAAACCTCTCTATAGCCTCAAGCAAACCCATTATACCTGCGCTTACTAAGTCCTCCTCATCAAAACCCCGGGGCAAGGTTATTCCCATTCTCGAAACTATATACTTAACGAGGGGAGCGTATCTTCGTATTAACTCCTCCTTCAGCTTCGGATCCCTTGTATTAACATACTCTCTCCAAACTCTCAAATCATTATCCTGCAACCATTTCACTCTCCCAATTAAATATTCAGCTTTCCTCCATCATGACCCTTATAGCCTTAGCTATCGCCTCAGGGTTCTTCTTAGCCACCCCAGTTAGCTCTTCCACATCTTTACCGAGCTCTGTAGACTGCGAGAGGAGCTTCTCCAAGGAAGGCCTTTCCTCAGCCTGAGATGATAAGTCAGCAGCTTCTTTTCGGGTCTTATAAACCCAAGCAAACTCCTTTAAGCTTGCTAAAGATGATAGATCAAGGCTAACCTTCCTGCCGAAGAAGAGGGAATCTAAGTTATGCTTCGAAAGAAGGTATAGGATGAGAAGAGCTTCGGAGAAGACTAAAAGNATGGCTATTAGACCTCTGTAAAGAGAGTGCACAAAAGTAACGGGAGAAAGGAGGCTGAGGATGAAAACGACCGTTCCCACTCCCAAACCCATAAAAAGGGGTAGCTTTATAAACATTGGAAGAGGAAGATCCTTAAAGCTCCTTAATCCCATGTCCCACCGTCCTTACGACGAACTTTCCCGAATCCGTATGAAGCTCAACTGACCTACCATAGCTACCGCCAGTATCCTCAGCAACGAGGGGGATCTTCTCCTCCGCAAGGACAGCCTTAACCGCTTCCACGTTTCTCTTCCCTATGTTCAGCTGAAGGTTCTTGTCCGAAAAGGAAAACATCTGGGCTCCCCCAGCTATCTTAGCAACCATCCTGCTCCGTGAAGCCCCAGCCCTCTCCATCTTCTCTATTAGAAGGGGAATGGCCGTGTCGGCGAACTTGGCGGGATTTTGACCAGACCTAGCCTGTTTGCTATCGGGAAGCATAACGTGAGCCAAACCCCCGATCTTCGCAACCTTATCGTATAGAGCTACCCCAACGCACGACCCTAGCCCAAGAGTTACTATAACATCTGGGCTCCTACCTATATTAAGATCAGCTATTCCTACCCTAATTACTTGCCCCATTACTATCAACCCCGAGAGTCCTAAGTATAACAAGTAAAGAGCCTGGATCTGGTATCAGGAAAAAGTGCCCCTCGACGTGCGCTGACTCGGCCTGAAAGCGAGTCTCTATAAGGAGTGCATAGTCCCCCAACTGCCCAAGCTCCGCTAGTATCACGTCCAAAATGGCCCCAGCCATATCAACGGCTAAAGCAGGAACGGTCGGAAGAAATGTAAGCCCAGTAAAGGACGATAAGGCGTTAAGATAGGAGCTCGCAAGTATGTTCCCTATCTCCTTTAAAGCCGACTGATCCAACTCGCTTAATACCTGCGTGCTACTCACAGGCCTACCCATGAGTATATCCACAAGGTATAAAGCACTATCTTTGGGCATTACGAAGAGAATGCTTCCAGGAGCATCTCCCAAAACCCTAACGGAAGACGCCGGCAACCAACACCTCCGGACCACCCAAGACCTCTGGCACTTCAGCCAAAGGAATAACCGCTGCCTTTGGAACGCTCATGTTGACCTTTTTGCCTATCATCTGATACAGAGCAGTAGCAGCGTTTCCCGCCCCTATATTTCCTACTTCCTTAAGGGCATCAAGCTGAGCATCNGTTAATTTACTTATTATGTCTTCTTTCATAACTTATTCCCCCTTAAGAAGACTTTAACTTATTAACGGTACAACATCAAGTATTAGAGCTACCCTTCCATCACCAAGGATAGTAGCCCCACTTATACCCCTTATCCCCTTCAAAAGCTTACCCAGAGATTTTATGACTATCTCTTGCTGACCTATTAAACTATCCACGACCAACCCAGCTCTCCTTTCGCCAACCCTAGCCACCACAACAGCGTATTCCTCCCCCCCATTTCCGCTTGAGACCACCGGAACATCTAAGATCTCCTGAAGCTTAACCAAGGGAAGAACGCTTCCCCTCAGCAAGATTACTTCTTGATTCCTGACAAGCTTTATATCCTGAGGAGTTATACTCAGGGTTTCATCTATGTTGGCTAAGGGTATAGCATATATCTCCTCCCCCACTTTAGTTAGGAGAGCCTGAATTATGGCTAGAGTTAAGGGTAGCTTAACTGTAACCTTTGTACCCTTACCCTTCTCTGTCTGAATCTCCAAAACGCCGTTTAGAGCTTCAACTTTAGACTTAACCACATCAAGACCTACGCCCCTGCCTGAAACCTCGGTAACCCTATCGGAGGTGCTGAAGCCGGGAAGAGTGGTCAGCATCAATATCTCGCTTTCGGACATCCTCTCAAGTTCCTCAGGAGTAGCTATTCCTTTTTCCACAGCCTTACGCTTTATCTTATCTATATCCATCCCCCTACCATCATCCTGAACCTCTATGACCACATAATTGCCCTCGTGACGAGCAGAAAGCTTAAGTAAACCTTTACGGTGCTTGCCTAACTTCTCCCTCTCCTCGGGAGGCTCTATACCATGATCTATGGCGTTCCTAAGAAGGTGAACCAAAGGATCACCTATCTCATCTATCACCGTCCTATCAAGCTCCGTTTCCTTTCCCTCAATTACAAACTCGACCTCTTTCCCTTCGTCTCTCGCCAGATCTCTGACCATCCTGGGAAATCTATTGAAAACGTGCTCTATAGGAACCATTCTGAGCTTCATGACAACCGCTTGAAGCTCCGTGGTTATCCTACCTATCTGGGCTAAAGTTTCATCAAGCTCCGTGAGCTTATAGACAGAACCTATCTGNACCAGCCTGGTCTTGTTTATAACNAGCTCTCCTACAAGATTCATCAAAATCATCGAGCCTATCTATATCAACCCTTATAGTCTTCATACCCTTTATCTTCTGCTTTAAAGCCCGCCTCTCTATCCGCTGTCAGACCAGTAGCTGCCACCTCAGCTTCGGCTGCCTCAACTGTCGCCTTAACCTCAACCTGCTTAAGCTCAACAGGAACCTCCTCCTTCAAGCGCTCAAGCTCCACAACAAGATCCTTCTCCTTAAGGCCAAGTTCACTTGGCACCGCTTGAGCGATAACTACGCCTTTAATCTCAGATATGCTTTCTATCTTAGACCTTATCACATCCTCATTCTCTTTGGTTAAGTAAACTAAGGTAAATTCGTTACCGAACTTCTCCTCCTCGATCTCTTCAGCAGGCGGAATGGATTTTATTATCTCGCCCATCTTACCAAGCTCGTGAAAAACTATATATGCNCGCGCAGCCTTAAGCAGACACCCCTCATCCAGAGTAACTTTTACTTTGTATACACTATACCCTTTCTGGAAGGCCTCCTTTATAACCTCCTTATCATACTCGTTAAACTCTACAGGTACATCGACCGTAGTGACTATAGGGGAAACCTCCTCCCTCTTAGTCTCCCTATGAAGTTCCACCTTCTCTCTCTTANCCTCGCCCGATAGATCTTTGAGCTTCGCCACTATCGATGAAACGTCTAAGGTGCACTTTCCCGTGTTACTTACCTCCTCTATCATAGCCTCAAGAGAGTCAAGACATTCAAAAAGAACATCTACAACCTCAGGAGTTGGAACCATCTCCCCCTTGCGAAACTTGTCAAGGAGGTCTTCCATCTCGTGAGTAAGCTCAGCAATAGAGTCAAAACCCATTGTAGCAGACATGCCTTTCAAGGTATGAGCTATCCTGAACACCTCGTTCAACGATGTTATATCCCCCGGATCTTTCTCAAGCACAAGCAAAAGCTCGTTTAACCTCTGGAGGTGCTCAGCGGACTCGTCAAGAAAAACCTGTAAATATTGAGACATCCCCATAAACATCTACCCCCTCTTTCTCTCTTAACTTAACCTTTCAATGGCCTCCAAAATTCTATCAGCTATCTCATGTATCGGAGCCACCACTTGAGCTGCCCCCTCTTCTATAGCAACCTTAGGCATTCCAAACACTACGCACGTGGACTTATCCTCAGCTATGGTTATCCCTCCATACTCCTTTATCTTCTTAAGACCATTAGCCCCGTCCCTTCCCATACCTGTTAAGACAACCCCTACAACTTTACCTCTAAACACCTCGGCAACGGAGAGCATCATTATATCCGCAGATGGCCTTACCCCCCAAAGAGGTGGATCTTGATTCAACTTGATCACAACCTCATCTCCATCCCTTCTCACAGTCATATGATAATCTCCGGGAGCTACCAAGGCAAGCCCTTCTTTTAGTATATCATTTTCACTCGCCTCTTTAACATCTATGGAAGAAAGGGAGTTTAACCTTTCGGCAAGGGACCTCGTAAACCCCTTAGGCATATGCTGAACCACAAGTATAGCTGCCTTGATGTCAGATGGGAGCTTAGGTATCACCTCTTGAAGGGCTCTCGGCCCACCAGTTGAGGAACCTATGGCAACCACAGCCCTAACCTTGGTTGGAACCAATTTCTCTGCCTTCTCAGCCTTCCTCTCATGCCGCGGAAGAAGAAACTTCAACCTGCTTAAATCCGCCCTATAGGCTGCCTTGATTTTAGCTATTAGCTCCTCCTTTACTCTTCTTATGTCAAGGGATATAGGACCTGAGGGCTTTGGAACAAAATCGAAGGCACCATAATCAAGTGCCTTTAAGGTCGCCTCAGCACCCTCACGCGTATAGCTGCTAAGCATTATAACAGGAAGAGGAATCTCACTCATTATATAACCGAGAGTGTTCAACCCATCAAGGCGAGGCATCTCTATGTCCAAGGTGACTACATCAGGCTTAAGCTTATGAATCTTCTCTATAGCATCATAGCCATCACGTGCCGTTCCAATAACTTCTATTTCAGGATCCTCACTCAACATGTCAGTTATAACTTTCCTCATTAGGGCAGAATCATCTACTACCAAAACGCGTATCTTTTTCATTTGGCTCTCTGCCTCTCTTTCATCTCGCTCTTAAATACGAAGTTTATTATATCTCTCCTTTTGCGCTCATCCATTATCATAAACTCGACTCCTGCTGTCCTCAACCCCTCAGAGGTCTCCACCCTAACCACCCTACCGAGAGCGGATATAACGTCGCTCTCAGGAAGGTATACAAGCAGCTCAAGCTCATCACCGACCGCTAAATCCTCATCCACGATTAACTTTACACCACCTCCACTTATATCCAGAGATCGCGTGGCCTTAAAGAGCCCACCGTCAACTTTTCTATACTCTATCGGAACCATAACTTTTACCCTTTTATGCCTCCTCCTCTCAAGGGGCTTAAGGTCAAAGGGAGAGGTAATCTCCACGAACGGCGCGAATTTTCCACCCTTCCCTCTAACCTCAACCTCCCCTCCAAACAGCTTTTCCCTCTTTACCCACAGAGCATTAACCCTCTTCCCCAGAGGAATCTCAGGAAGATCCGTACCCCTCTCAAATACAACTATAAGATTGCCATCAAGCGTCGGCCTCAAAACCCTACCTCTATACCATCTTCCCTCCTCGAGCTCCAAATCNATACGAGCTCCCTCATACAAAGGCTCACTCATATTAGCCCCTTTTCCCTGAGCTCCCTCTCCTTCTTAAAGATGAATCTCATTATCCTCCTTATGGCTCTTTCACTAAGGTTTAAAAACTCCACGCCGTGCTCTATAACACCCTCCCTAGCGTCAACCCTAACGATCCTACCCTCTACAATCATAGGACCAAGATCATCTTCCAGATCTATCCTTACGAGGACCCTCTGCCCAACTAAAAGGGGCTCCTCGAAAACCGCCTTAATCCCACCAGCGCTCAAGTCTTTCGTATACCCTTTCTTAGGGGGGCCAACTTTCCCCTTCAACCTATAAGTAAATGGAAGGTTAATAGGCATTCTGACGAATCGCCTGCGCTGAAGATGCTCTCCTCCACCGATAATCTTAAGAAGAAGTAAACTTACCTTATCCTCTTTTTGCCCCCAATATCTCCACAGGATATCTATATATCCCCCTAACCGTAGTGATCCATATGTAATACCTCTCCCCTCTTATAGGGACCAAAACGCCCTTGTACAAAGGATGAGCCACGGCTAAAAAACCCCTTACTTTCATCTATATCTTCTATCCTCGTGGGAAAGGTCCCGCTAAAGCTCCCCCCCTCTATCTCAAAATAGATTCTTGACCCTACCTTCACCTTTAAGGAAGGAGGAAAGATTTAGGCTACCCCCTTTTTAAAGAGACTCACAAACTTAAATATAAAACCCTTAAAGACCCTTAGGTTTAAAGGTATCCTCCTCACTAAGACCTAAGAGCCTATCAGCTATGACCTCCACACACTTAGAAGCCTTAGATGTAGGATAGGCAACCATAAAGGGCTTCTGCTTTAAGACCGATTCCGGAACAGCTGGATCTCTTAGTATATAACCCAGCTTATCTAAGCCTATATCGAGAAACTGCCTTGCCACCATCTCTATCCTGGAAGCGACATCCTCAGCCTCCTGGGGGTTTGCAGCCATGTTTAACGTATGAGCCTTATCTTAGCATCCTTGTTTTCCAAAGCTATCGCCTTGATTATCCCATAAGCATCCCTTATAGCCGTAGGCTCAGGGGTAGTAACCACTATAGCCTCATCTGAAGCCAGAACAAACCCCAGAACGTTCTGAGATATGCCCGCGCTAGTATCTATGAGAATTATGTCAGCATAATCATCAAGCTCGCTCATGCTGGCTATAAACTGCACTCTTTGAGAGTTAGATAAGTTAGCAAGCTCCCTTATTCCGGCACCACCAGCGATAACCTTCAACCCCTCTGGACCATCCACTATGATCTCTTGAAGCTTCTTCTCTCCCTTTATGACGTGATATAGGTTATAGCGCGAGGTTAAGCCGAGAACTATATCAACGTTCGCCAACCCAAGATCCGCATCTATCACCAACACCCTGCTTCCCCTTCTAGCCAAACCTATGCCCAAGTTAACGACGACGTTGGTCTTACCCACCCCTCCCTTACCACTGGTAACGGAGATTATCCTCGCAAGTCGGGCAGGTCGAGCCTTAGCTGCAAAATCCTTGCTTCTTTTAACCAGCTCCCTTAACCCCTCTGCCTGATCTCTTATCAACCCTCAATAACCTCCCCCTTACAACCCCTTAGTCTCAAAATTACCTCTGCCAGCTTTGAAGGATCAGCCACCTCTATATCCTTAGGCACATCCTGACCATTAGTAACGTAAGATATGGGAATGGAAAAATCCCTCGCTAAATTTAGTATATTACCAAAGGTTGCGGTTTCATCAAGTTTAGTCAAAACCATCTTGTGAAGGGGAATACACCCGAATCTCTTGATTATCTCCTCCAGATCTCTATACTTGGTGTTAAGGCTCAGGACTATGTGAACCTCATCGGGAGAGCTCGACTCAATGTAAGATTTGAGCTCAGACATCTTCATATTATCATAGTGACTCCTGCCAGCAGTATCTATGAGTATAAGCTCGGCATCAAGATGCCTTTCTATAGCTCTCCTTATCTCTTGAGGGGTAAAAACAACCTCTATTGGAATTCCTATTATCTTAGCGTAAGTCTTAAGCTGCTCAACTGCAGCTATCCTATAGGTATCTGCAGTAACCAAGGCTACCTTCCTCTCCTCAAAGAGAGCAAATATAGCCGCGAGCTTAGCTATGGTCGTCGTTTTCCCAACGCCCGTTGGTCCAACGAAGGCTACCACCTGAGTCCCAACATCCTTCAACTTTATCGGAGAAACCCTTATGAACTCAGATATAACCTTAGCGGTCTCCTTCCTGAGGTCCTTCCAGGAAAGCCCCCTTGGAAGATACCCCCCCTATCCGCCAAAGCCCTTAATATATCATCCGCATAACCCTCTTTTATCTCCTGCTCCAGAAGAAAGCTATAAAGCCTCCCCCTTTCTCCAAACCTCTTCTCCTCCCTATCTAAAAGCTCGATCTGTCCTATCCTGTCTAAAAAAGCCCCTATGAGCTCCTTTACCTCCCTTATATCCCTCTCCAGGGCATCTATCCTATCACTTTGAGAGAGCTCCCTCTTCCTCTCCTCAAGCGAAGGCTGGGCTTGTACCGATCTCTTCTCTGAAAGAAGCTTGGTTAGGATCTCCAACTTAACGTCGTTCTCTTTCTTCTCCGGAATCCCTACTATAACCTCAACATATTTCTTAGCGAATAGACCGAGAAAGCCCCCTTTCTTGAAACGCCTGGTCTCAAGAATCACTATATCACTTCCCAGTTCCTCCTTCGCCTTCTTTATGGCCTCCGCTTCACTTTCGGCAACGAAGGCCCTTTTCTTTATCACCTTCAATTTACAAGCTCACCATCCCTAAGGACCTAACCTCCACACCCGAAGCAATTTCATTATAGGAAATAACAGCAACCTGAGGCAATACTCCCTCCAATATTTTACGCACATAAGGTCTAACGGAGGGGTGACAGAGTATCACAGGTTGATATCCAAAGGACGCAAGCTTCTCTATCTCCCTAGCCACCTTCTCAACTATCTCCCTAATTTTCTTAGGGTCAAGGACTATCGTAACGCTGGTTTCCGTCCGCTGAACTGAAGATTTAAGCAGCTCCTCAAGATCAGGAGATAAAGTCACAACAGGGATAAAGCCCTCAGGCGTCTGATACATCTTGGATATCTGCCGAGCTAAAGCCTGCCTAACGTACTCTATTAAGATATCGATATCTTTAGTGAGTCTACCATAATCGGCAAGCGTCTCAAATATGGTAACCAAATCCCTTATGGGAACGCCCTCCTTAAGAAGTCCCTGAAGGACCTTCTGAATCTCACCAAGGCTCATTACCCGCATAAGCTCCTCTATAAGCGCAGGATGCTGCCCCTTAACGAGATCTATTAACCCTTGGACCTCTTGGCGCGTTAAAAGCTCAGAAGCATGCCTCTTTATCACTTCCGTAAGATGGGTGGCAAGCACCGCCGGCGGATCAACCACGGTGTAGCCGAGCCACTCAGCCCTCTCCCTCAACTCAGGCGGTATCCATATAGCAGGTAAACCGAAAGCGGGTTCTCTCGTCTCTATACCTTCTATCTTCTCCTTAGCTGTCCCGGGATTCATAGCGAGATAGTAGTCCACCATAAGCTCCCCTCTTCCAACTTCAACCCCCCTTATCTTTATAACGTACTCGCTCGGCTTAAGCTGCATATTATCCCTGATCCTTATGGGTGGAACCACCAGGCCAAGCTCCAAGGCTATCTGTCTTCTTATCATCGTTATCCTATCCAAAACATCTCCTCCCTGCTTAGGATCAACAAGGGGTATCAGAGAATACCCTATCTCTATCTCCATTGGGTCCACTTGAAGAAGGGAGATGACGCTTTCTGGCTTTCTTATCTCCTCTTCCTCTTTCTTCTTCTCCTCCTCTATTCTCCTAACCCTTTCCACCTTAGCCTCCCTTCTCATTATGTAGGCCATGCTCCCCACGATTAGGGCCAGGGTTAAGAAGGGAATCGTTGGAAGACCTGGAACCACAGAAAACAGGGCTAAAATAGAGGCTCCTATCATTAGGGGGCGAGGGTGATAGGTCACCTGCTTCAGCAACTCCACTCCAAGATCATGCTCTGCAGCAGCTCTGCTGACTATAACAGCAGTGGCAGTGGAGATAACCAAAGCGGGGATTTGAGCCACAAGTCCATCTCCGACCGTCAAGAGCGTATATGTGCGTAAAGCTTCGCCCAAGGGAAGCCCTCTCTGAAGAACGCCGATTATAAGCCCTCCAATAATGTTAACCAAAGTTATGAAAACGCCAGCTATGGCATCTCCCTTCACGAACTTGCTAGCACCATCCATAGCGCCATAAAAGTCAGCCTCCCTCTGAATCTCCTCCCTTCTTCTTCTCGCTTCCTTCTCATCTATAAGCCCAGCGTTAAGGTCAGCATCTATGCTCATCTGCTTGCCAGGCATGGCATCGAGGGTAAAGCGAGCTGCAACTTCTGCAACCCTTTCAGCACCGCGCGTTATGACGATGAATTGAATAATGAAAAGTATGAGAAATATAACCGCTCCAACTACATAGTTTCCTCCCACAACGAAGTTGCCGAAGGCTAATATGATCCTTCCAGCATACCCCTGAAGGAGAATCCAACGCGTCGTTGAAACGTTCAAACCTAATCTGAACAGGGTAGTGAAAAGAAGCAAAGATGGGAAGACGGAGAAATCTAAAGGGCGCCTTATGTAAAAGGTTGCAAGTAGAACCAAAATGGCGAAGGTTATGTTAAAGGCAAGGAGAAAGTCAAGTAAAGCTGTAGGAACAGGAATTATCATAAGTATGACTGCCATAACTAAAGACTATGGCAACTAAGATATCGCTATGCTTTAACCAAGGATAGCTCGTAGTTCCTCTTATCTCTGCCAATTTCCCTTAAGCAACCTCCTTCTCTTGAAGCCTGTATACAAAGGCGAGAACCTCAGCCACCGCTTTGTAAAGCTCAGGGGGAATCTCCTCCCCTATGTCGACAGATTTATATAGAGCCCAAGCTAAAGCTCTGTTCTCAACGATTGGGACACCATGCTCCTCAGCTATCTTCCTTATCCTCTCGGCGACCAACCTCTCCCCTTTAGCTACCACCACCGGAGCGTTCATAACCTCAGGATCATACCTTAAAGCGACAGCAACCATAACAGGGTTCGTTATAACAACTTGAGCCTTTGGAACCTCCTGCATCATCCTTCTTCTCGCAAGCTCCCTCTGCTTCTCCCTTATCTTAGCTTTTATCCTCGGATCGCCTTCAACCTGCTTATACTCCTCCTTTATCTCATATTTGCTCATGCGAATGCTCCTCTCAAACTCCCATCTCTGATAAGTATAATCTATTATCGCTAAAATCAAAAGAAGGGGCAATATCTTAATAAGAGTAAAAAAAATCAACTTAGTGATTACAGCGAGGTTCNCAGGGAATGAGATGAAAAGCGAGTCAAGGTATATAGGGTAATCCGCCTTTATGAACCTATACATAAGATAGCCTATCGCCAAAGCCTTGACTGTTCCCTTAACGAGCTCGACCAAGGACCTTAAGGAGAAGATTCTACCTAGGTTAACCACAGGATTCAATCTATTGAGGTTAAAAGCAAGGGGCTTGAAGGTCACATGAAAGCCCACTTGAACCACGTTAACGGCTACGGCGGTAATCAGAGAAAGCAAGAAGATGGGACTTAAGATACCGAGGAAAAACCTAATCAAATCGGTCTCTGCACTTATAACAGCGCTCAGATTCATCTCCCTGTAAGTGACAATGTGAAGGTTTGATAAAAAGGTTTGGAGAAGGGAAAGAAGCTCCTTCTCCATAGACTTCCCAAGAAGGAGTATCGCAATTAAGCCAACGCTCACCACAGCGAAGGAGTTAAGCTCAGTGCTCCTTGCAACTTGCCCTTCTTCTCTGACCCTTCTTCTCCTCCTTGGGGTAGCTGGCTCCGTTCTCTCCTCAGCGAATATCTGAAGATCGAATCTATTTAATATAAAAGAGCACCTTGTCAACCCCCTGTGCGAGTCCATTCAACAATCCTCCCATCAAAACCCTTAGGGCAGGTAATAGAAAAATCAAGGTTAACGTAGCAACCCCAATTTTTAGGGGAAAACCTATTATAAACACGTTAAGCTGAGGTATAGTTCTACCTATGATACCTAAAGCTATATCTATCATAAGGAGAATGGCAATAATTGGAAGGGCTATCTGAACAGCTATAATGAAGCTACCGCTGAATACCAAAAAGATCTCCTTCACTAACCCCTTTGTGATCTTCGCACTACCAAGAGGGACGACGTTAAAGCTATTAAAGAGAGCTAAAAGAAGGTTATGGTGACAGTTCGTCTCAAGGAAGAGAAACATGGCCAAAAGATACTTCAGCTGCCCCGTGAGGCTTACGCTCTCCATGGCCTCCGGATCCAGAATCGAGATAACACCGAAGCCCATCTGATAGCCATATATGGTGCCAGCAAGTTGGAAAGCTGAAAATATTATGGAAACGAAGGTTCCCATAACTATCCCAACGAAAAACTCCCTTAAAGCGTAAAGTCCAAGCTCCCATGAAGAAAGGGGAGATATCTTGAACAGGGAAGAAAAGGGATAAAAGAGACAAAGGGTAAGAAAGAAAGCCAAGCCCAAGCGAGCTAAAGCGGGTATAACCCTGCTACTGAAAACAGGCATAAAAAACAAAAAAGCCGTTATCCTTAAAAAAGCCAAGAGAAAGGCGTCAAACTGCCTTAATATATCTTCCACAGCTTTATCACTTTAATATTACTGGGAAAGAGCCCCAGAGTCCAAGGGTGAAGTCGATTACAAGGCGGAACATCCAAGGNCCAAAGTAGATGATGCTGAAGAACACTGCAACTATCTTTTGGTATGAAGGTGAGACTCTGCTCCTGAATCGAAGTGGCAGTTTGAAGTATACTAACTATAACCCCTACCACTAAAGCTACGCCAAGCATAGGAGCTGACACCAAGATAGTTGTAAATAAAGCCTTCCTCATAACCTCGATCGCCAAGCTATCCGTCATAATCACCCCTCCCCTTTACCTAAAGCTGGCTACGAGAGACCCGACCACAAGGTCCCACCCATCAACTAAAACGAAGAGCAAAAGCTTAAAAGGAAGGGATATCATCATGGGGGGGAAGCATGATCATACCCATGGACATCAAGACGCTTGCAACGACCATATCTACAATTATAAAGGGAACGTATATCAAAACCCCCATCTCAAAGGCTATCCTAAGTTCGCTTAGCATGAAAGCGGGTATAAGAATATGCGTTGGAACATCATCCCTGTTTCTAGGTCTCTCCAACTTAGCCAATCTAAACATCAAGGCTATATCGTTCTCTCTCGTTTGCCTAAACATGAACTCCCTCAAGGGCTTAACAGCGTTATTTAAAGCCTGCTGAGCCGAGATCTCTCCCTTAAGATAGGGTTGAAGAGCATGAGAGTTTATATCCGTCCAAACAGGCATCATCACAAATAGGGTCAAAAATAGGGCCAAGCCAACCAGCACCTGCGTCGGAGGAATCTGCTGAGTAGCTAAAGCGTTCCTAACAAAGGAAAGAACTATAACTATTCTCGTGAAGGATGTGACCATAAGAATGATAGCTGGAGCAAGAGAGAGAACGGTAAGCAAAAAGAGTATCTGNAAGCTTAATGCTACATCCTCCGGCCCTTTCGCGGGCTCAAACCCAAGATTTATCCTCGGAACGGGAATGGGCGGAGGCTGTGCAAAAGCGAAAGAGTTAAAGACCAAAAGAAAAAAGAGGGTAAAAAAAATAATACCCCTCATCCTAATCTCTCTTCCCCAAAAGCTTCTCAAGCTGCTTCCTAAAGGAAGACTTAAAAGCAACTTCTTCCCCTTCCGTGGAAGCTACCTTCTCAAGCTCAGCTATGAAGTTTATCCCCCCCTCTCCTACCCCCAGAAGGAAACTATCTCTCACCAACCTTAACCACGCAAAGGAACCTCCTTGTATCTAAATAAACCCTATCTATTACCTTTATGAGCTCGCTCCCTACCAACCCTCCTTAAAAATCCCCTTATATACCAAAAGAAGAACACAATTACGAGACTAACTATAACTACAGCTATTATGGACTTAATAATTAGCTCCCCAAAGCTGGGGAGCTTAAGCTGAGAAGCCTCATCTAGCGCTAAAGCGATAGAGACCAAAGTCAAGGGCATTTACCTGCTTAAAGCTTTCTTAACCGCCTCTATAACCCTATCCGGCTAGAAAAGGCTTAACGACGAAATCTATAGCTCCCGCCTGAATGGCCTCTATCACCATTGCCTGCTGTCCCATAGCACTCACCATAACTATCTTAGCAGCAGGATCTATCTTTTTTATCTCCCTCACCGCGGTTATCCCATCCATCTCAGGCATGGTTATATCCATCGTCACCAAATCAGGTTTCACTTCCTTGTACCTCTCAACAGCTTGAGCCCCGTTCTCAGCCTCTCCTGCTACCTCATATCCGTTTTTCGTCAGAATATCCCTAAGCATCATCCTCATAAAGGCCGCATCATCTACTATTAAAACGCGAGCACCCATATAACCCATCTCTCCCTTCCTGAGGAAATTTTTAATCAAATTACGTAAGCTTCTCTAATCTCTCTCTCGGCGAGATTATATCTGTTATTCTAACACCGAAGTTTTCGTCTATAACGACAACCTCCCCTCGCGCTATAGGCTTTCCGTTAACCAGAACCTCAACAGGCTCACCAGCAAGCTTATCCAACTCTATTATAGAACCCGGCCCCAGATTGAGTATATCCCTTATGAGCATCTCCGTCTTCCCAAGCTCTACGGTAACCTTAAGAGGAATATCAAGGATGAGATTTATGTTCTTGGGAGGAACGGAGGGAGCCTGAACCGTCTGCAGAGGAGCAAACTGCACAGGCTTAGCCTCAACCGCTGCAACCTTAGGAGTCTCCTTAGAAACGGAGGGTGTTGGAGCCTCCCCTGCTTCAACGCGCCCCTTCCTCTCAGGTTGCTCAACGACCGGTCTTTCCTCTGGCTCACTTGCCCTCTTAAGGAGCTTAGATACCATCGCTTTAGCCATATCTAATGGGAAAACGTGCAGCATTTCTTCTTCAAAATCCTCTCCAATCTTAAAGCTATATATTATGCAGACTACCATATCCTCCTCGCCTAAGCCCTTTATCAAGGGAGGCTTAGATTCAAAAACCACCCTTTCCGAAGAAGGAGGAAGTATAACATACTTCCCTCCAAGGAGGGTTGAAAGAGTCGTCGCCATTGATCCCATCATCTGACTAAGGGCCTCATTAACGGCGCTCTGATAAAGCTCATTTAGCTCTCCCGGAAGGCTAGAACCATCCCCTCCCATCATAAGATCAGCTATAAGAAGAGCTCCTTTCTCACTGAGCACTATAGCGGACTCACCGCTTAACCCTTCGGTAAAGGTTATCCTTAAGATAAGGTTACTCCCGCCCTTAATACCATAAACATCCCTTAAAGCCCCATCCTTAACATCCCTAACGACTATTTCAACGCTCCTATTTACAAGCATGGACAAAACGGTTGAAGCAGAGCCCATAACTATGTTGCCGATCTCCCTAAGAGCATCTAGCTCCTCAGGGGAGAGAAAACCTCCCGTCTTCGGTTTACTCACCTGCGCCCTAAGAAGGGCGTCTATCTCTTCCTGCGTTAACAAAGCATCACTCATTTAAAACTCCTCCTCTGCCGCTAAACTCTCCACACGGACAGCGAGCTTCCTTCCCACGGTCCCAACCTTACCCTTGAACTTCACCNTCTCTCCCACCTTTATGCTTACCAAGGAGTTAACTTTCTCATTTAAGAGTATAACATCACCCACATCCAGATTAAGAAGCTCTTCCACAGTTATTGAAGATGTGCCGAGCTCGACAGAAACAGGAATCCTAACCCTCTCCAACCTTCTTTTAAGGTTCTCAAGCATCTCAGGAGGAGTCTCTTTTCTTATTGCGGAGAACCAGTACTGAGCGCTGAGCTTCGAAACTATAGGTTCAAGAATAAAGTACGGAAAACAAAGGTTTATCATCCCCTCTATATCTCCCACCTTAGCATCCAACGTCACAACAGCCGTCATATCATTCGGAGGAGCTATCTGAACAAATTGCGGATTGGTCTCTAAGCCTTCAAACCGAAGCTTAAGCTCAACCACATGCCCCCATGCCTCCTCCAAAACCGAGAGAAAGTCATCTATCAACCTTCTAACTACGGTTACCTCTATATCTGTGAGCTCCCTGGGCTTCCTAAGAGGTTCCCCTCTACCACCAAGCAGTCTATCTATTATGGCGAAGATCAAGGATGGGTTGATCTCAAGTATGGATGTCCCTTCCAAGGGCTCCAGTGAAAAGAGAACCAAAACTGTTGGATTAAGTAGAGACCTAGTGAACTCCTCATAGGTCACCTGATCAACGGAAACGACCTTCATCTGAACCACAGAGCGCACCCTGGCAGATAAAGTAGTGGTTAAAAGACGAGCAAAGCTCTCATGTATCATCTGGAGACCCCTTATCTGATCCTTGGAGAACTTATCGGGTCTCTTGAAATCATAAACCTTTATCTTCTTGGTTTCCTTCTGCTTAATGGCCTCTACATCTAGGGTGCCAGAGCTTAAAGCCTCAAGAAGCGCATCTATTTCATCTTGCGACAGAATCTCCGGCACCAGTCCTCACCTCACTGGACAACGAAATCGGTAAAATAGACCCTCAGAATCCTACCTTTATCCGGAGGTACGATCTTATTTAAGTTTGTCTTTTATCTCGACCGCAAGAGACAAAAGACCCGCTGATGTCGATAGGTCCGATGCCTTCTTATCCTTCACAGTAAGTATTATAGCATCACGAAGACGAACGTTCCACTCAGGTTTAGAAAGCTCGGCAATGGTCTTAGTGCTGCTAACCTCTAACGAAATCTTAAACCTCGCAAATCGAGTCTCATCCTTGTCCGCAAGGTTGATGGTGAACTCTCCCAGATCCATGATTGGCCCGCTTTCAACGGGACGAACATCCTTGCCTGAGCTAACCCTGCTTGTGATCACCCTCTGAGCTATGAAGAAGGAAACACCAGCTGAAAGGATCACCGCCAACAGAACCACTATAATCATCTTTGGGTCTATAGGCAACTTAAACTTAAGATTCAAATAACCCCAACCTCCTTAAAAGGGAACGAGGGTTTTAGTGCTTAATATAACTATGTCAACCCTCCTATTAAGGGCTTTGTGCTCGGGCGTATCGTTTGGAACTATAGGTCTATACTGGCCATAACCAGCTATGGCTACCCTTCGAGGATCGATTCCCCCCCTATCTATTATGAACTTAGCAACGGAAGATGCTCTAGCCGCAGAAAGCTCCCAATTGGATGGATAAATGGGTGTCTTTATAGGAACGTTATCAGTGTGCCCCTCAACCCTGAGATCATTTGGGATCTCAGCAAGTATTTTTGAAAGCTCAAGTAGTATAGGTATAGCACCTGGCTTTAAGGAAGCGCTACCCGGATCAAAAAGAATGCTTTCCGTTAAGGTTATAACGAGCCCCTCCCTCGTAAATCTCATCTTAAGCTCCCCACCAAGGTTCTCCCTCTCGGTGAGCCTTTCCACCTGCTTCATGACCTCCTTGAGATACTGGGTTTGCTGTCTCAACATGCCAGCATCCATGCCAGTGAAACCCATCCCAATTAGCCTCTCCGCATCAAAGGTCCTCCCACCAGTTAAAACTCCTATAGCCCCCTTAAAGGAAAATATCATCTTTTGAAACTGCATTACATCTATCGTAGGAAAAAGAGAACAAGGAAAACGAAAAAAGTCAGAAGCAAAGTGACCATATCACCATATGTGGTTAACCAACCGGGAGACTTAGTCTCCTCACCCTTCTTCCTTCTCTCCCTAGGCATACTCTTTAAGCAGCCTCCTCTTCGGCTTTCTTCTTAGAACCTTCATAGGTAAGCCTCAAAGCCGGTGGTAAGTAGACTTTCAACTTCTCCTCAACTATCCTGGGATTCTCACCCGCCTGTATCGCAAGAACCCCCTCAACGATCATCTCCCTAAGCAAGACCTCCTCCTCCGTCCTAACCGCTAGCTTCTTGGCTATGGGGAGAGCGAAGGCATTGGCTATGATAGATCCGTAAAATGTGGTTATAAGGGCTACTGCCATTCCCGGACCCAAGGCGTTTGGATCATCAAGATGCCCAAGCATCTGAATTAAACCTATAAGGGTCCCAAGCATACCGAAGGCAGGTGCCATCTCTCCCCACGTCTCGAACACAGACCTGTTTAACTTATGCCTCTCCTCAAGAAAGGATATCTCAGCATCAAGTATGTTTCTAACTAACTCCGGGTCGGTACCATCAACTACAAGCTGTATACCCTTCTTAAGGAATGGATCCTCCAAAGCCGCAGCTTCATCCTCTAAGGCAAGTAAACCCTCCCTTCTCGCCCTCTCAGCGAACCTTATCATCATATTTAACACATCCATCATGTTCTGACTCTTCGTAAAGAAGGCGTTTCTAAGAAGCTGAGGTAAGAGCTTCACCCTCGCAAGTGGATTGCTTGCCAAAACAACCGATATGCTTCCGCCAAAGGTAATCAAGAAAGCTGGGACATCCACAAACGCACCAACATCTCCACCCAATATTATCGCTCCAAAAACCAAAGCCCATGCCATAAAGATACCTGCTGCTGTTGCTAAATCCATTCTATCACCATTCCAGTAAAAGCATTACTTTTTCATTATACCACGACAAGTCTACCCAATGCACGCTTATACTCGATCACCCTTCTTATAACCTCATCCACAGACTCCTTAACTATGTATCTATGCTCGTTGACTAGGGTGATAACCGTATCGGGAGTAGCTTCAACAGTTTCGATCAGATCCGCATTTACGACGAACTCCTTACCATTAAGTCTGGTTAACTTTATCAAACCTAACTATACCTCCTTTATCTCTTAAGGTTAACGAGGTCCCTTAAGTTCTCATCAGCAGTCGTTATAACCCTTGTGTTCGCTTGAAAGCCCCTTTGAGCGACGATCATGTTCACGAACTCCTCGGCCAGATCAACGTTGGACATCTCAAGATAGCCCTGCAAGACAACGCCTGCTCCCCCCTCGCCAGCAAACTTAAGCTGAGCCTTCCCTGAATTATAGCTCTCAGCAAAAAGGGTATTGCCAACTTTGATTAAACCCGATGGGTTGTTGAAAACCGCTACCGCAAGCTTATAAAGAGGTTGAGTTCTACCGTTACTGTAAACGCCACTTACAAGCCCAGACTGATCTACGGTGAAGCTCTTAAGCACTCCCATCGGATAACCATCGACATACTTCGCCGACATCGTGAAATCAGAAGCAAACTGTGTAACCCCTCCTATGGCATCCCCCTTATGGGCAAAGTAAACCGTTATGCTCTGAGGTAGAGTTGCTCCACTGAAGATGGATGAAGTTATAGGGTTTTGCGGTATGTTAATAACCCCAGTAACATCGTTAGTTACATCGAGAAGACCGTTACTGTTGAAGGTTAGTGATGCGAGAAAGCCGGAAGCCGCCACCCCTATGCTGCCAGCGGGGGTTTTATATGTTAAGACCCACCCAACCACCCACCTGTTCTGGTCCACCTTTACAACGGATATCTTAAGGTCGTGAGTGTTTCCCAGAGAATCGTACACCTGGGTCCAAGTGTTATAGGATGTGCCTATGGAGGCCGAAGCGTCGAGGTTACACCCTAAATCTATCCTAGTCGTATCTTTCCCCGGCAGCTTAGAACCAACCTCTACCCTTATTGGAACCAAGGATGTCGTGTCCACTATAGTAGTCCCATCGGCTGATATGCTCGCTGCCCATCCCTGAAGGATAAAGCCGGTCGCCGGATCAACGAAGGTTCCGTTTGAATCCATGGAGAAGGCTCCTGCTCTGGTGTAGTAGTAGCTTGTGCCGTTGCTAACGACGAAAAAACCATCTCCCTGAAGCATCAGGTCAGTGCTATTCCCCGTCATCTGAGGGGTACCTTGAGTGAATATCGTATCTATCGCTCCAAGCTGCATCCCCATACCGAGCTCCATGGGGTTTATCCCCCCTATAGCACCAGTGGGAGCCATAGCGTTCCTTAGCGTCTGATACAGGACATCTTTGAAAGTAACCCTACTCTTCTTAAAGCCTATAGTGTTAACGTTCGAGATGTTATTACCTATAACATCAAGATCTATTAAGTGATTCTTTAAACCAGATATACCAGAGTATAGGCTTCTCAACATCTGGAAAACGCCTCCTTTTTAAGCTTAAGAGGCGCTCCTTCGCCAAGGTTTCCCATCCATGAATTAAGCTTAAGATTTGATCTCTTCAATGCTATTTAAGGGAACCTCATACTTACCGTTATCTATAATGAGAACTATGCCATCGCTCGCGGGCTTGATGCCCGTAACTTTGCCCTCCACAATTTTACCCGTTTCCGAATCCGTGAACTTAACGCTCTTCCCGATCAGACTCACAAACTGCGTCCAGGAAAAGTTGACCAAAAAGCTCTCCAAGCTTCTAGCCATATTGGTTACCTGCTCAAGGGTGCTGAACTGAGCCATCTGACTCACAAACTCCGTATTCTCCATGGGAGAAAGGGGATCCTGATAGCGAAGCTGGGTTACGAGCAACCTCAAGAAGGCATCCTTATCTAACTCGGCTCCAGATTTACGAGAACTACCTGAACTTGAATTAGAGTAAAGATATTGAGAACCTATACTGCTTAAGGAACCAAACATCTCACCATCACCCCCTTAAGCTAAGATGTCAAGTCCGTCCTCCATGACCCCTCTTACTCCTAAAAACTGGGAAGTCTCCGATTCGGGAGCGTTGACCAACGAGTTAATCTCTTTAGCGGCTTCGCTTGAGCCCGGCTCACTATACCCCCCGCCTCTATGATTGAGCTCCCCTCCCAGGAAGAAATCGGCCTCAAAGAGGTAGCCTTGACTTCTGAAGAGAGATTGAAGCTGCTGAAGATTGTTCTCAAAGAGGCTCTTAACCTCCTGCGAAGGAAGCCAGAAGCGAGCGGTGATCTTATCCCCCTGAACCTCTATCTCAAATTTCACCTTACCAAGCTCTGGAGGATAAAGCTCCACCACAGCTTCCCTCTTGCCATCCTTTAGGTTAAGCTCAAACTTCTTAAGGAAATCGCCAAAGGTATCGCTAAGCTTTGGGAACTCAGAAAGAGATCCCTCCTCCAAAGCTCCTTTAAACTCGAAGGTGAGAGACTGGTCAAAATCTTCTCCACCCCCATCGCCGACAAGGCTGCTACCATTACCATCTCCTTGAGGAAGCTCAAACAACTTCTCCACTTTAAGGGAAAGGTCACCTTCAAACTCAGGTTTAACTTGGATATCCTCCTGAATCCTATACTCCCGACCCACCAAATTAGGTACGTCTTTCCTTAAATCAAAGGAAAGCTTAGGATCTTGATCAAGCCTTTGCTTCGACCTATCCTCCCAAATCTCAGAACCATGAGATAAATCTTTAAGCGAGGGAGGAAGTTTACCTTCACCCCTTCCAGCTTCCCTGGGAGTCTCTAAGATNCTCTCCTGAATCTCAGAACCATAGGATAGGAGTGTACCCTTGACCCTCTCAAGCTTCCGAAAAAAGATTTAGCTTCCCACCGTCATCCAATGCAATGCTTTTCGCTCCTTCCTCCTTTACCTTCGCTATGGAAGGAGATGGCTTGGGTTGATCGCTTAGAGAAAGCTCGCTTTTCCACTCTCCAACCTTTGGCTTTTCCTGAGATTCGCTAAAATCACCAACTTCCCTCATCTCAGTAACGACCTCTCCTTGAACAAACTTCTTAGAAGCCTCAGAATGATTAAACTTCAACCTTGAATTGTTGCCCCCAGGACCATCAAGAGGGAAAGCTTCACCTTTTGAGATACTCCTAACCTCCAAGGGAGGACCTTTCTCAATCTTCGCTCCATTAATATCTCCCTTACCCTCACCTAAAGAAGCTCTTTCCCTTAAAGGGAGTTTCTTGCCCTCAACGTCTAACTTTTCAAAACTTTGACC
>Ga0065718_1005750_pt1 | contig 25011 bp, 25 predicted proteins | sample GBSCel77sediment_2_FD_59105 | JGI IMG/M metagenome (GOLD analysis project Ga0065718, IMG submission 59105) | Hot spring sediment microbial communities from Great Boiling Spring, Nevada - cellulolytic enrichment CS 77C v3 (version 3) | ecosystem: Environmental > Aquatic > Thermal springs > Hot...
AACAATACCTGTGATTTTGATAATTGCTTACACTCTTCTCGTTGCAGCAGGTAGTATTTTTGCACCAGCCTGGAGCTCCTGGATGAAGGACCTTGTCGATGAGAAATCCCTCGGGTCTTACTTTGGAAAGAGAAATCGAATAGTTGGGTTCGCAAGCCTTTCCTCAATGCTAATTGCAGGATTCCTGCTGGACCTGTTCAAGAAAGTAAACCCATATGTCGGTTTTGTGGTTGTCTTTATCATCGCAATGCTTGCCCGATTCACTTCCGCCTACCTCCTAAAACTTCAACATGAACCACCGTTCAAATCTCACAAATCCTACTATTTTACACTCTGGGAATTTATAAAGTTAATGCCCCATAGTAACTTTGGAAGATTCACAGCCTTCGTTAACCTCTTCATGTTTTCCGTCGCCATTGCAGGCCCCTTCTTCGCAGTCTATATGCTAAAACACCTTGGACTATCCTATTCAAAATTCACCCTTGTTAGCCTTGCATCATCCATAACAAGCTTATTGAGTATGCCATACTGGGGAAAACTCGGTGACAAGTACGGAAATTTAAAGGTTTTAAAAATAACTGGCTTTATGATACCTTTGATTCCCCTTATCTGGGCTTCAACATCTCTGATGAGCAAAAGCACCGCTTTCTATTTCCTCTTTTTTATCGAGGCCTTTTCTGGAACCCTCTGGGCAGGTTTTAACATCGCCTCTTCAAACTTTATCTATGACGCCGTTACACGCCAGAAAATCGCCATCTGCGTTACTTATTACAACATTCTAAATTCTCTATCGGTTTTCGCTGGTGCTACAATCGGTGGTTACCTTGCATCTTACAACCTTTTAAAGGACATCCCTGCAGGGAATATCATACAGGTATTCCTTTTATCTGGAATTCTCAGATCCTTATTCGCACTAATAATACTGCCGTCAATAAAAGAAGTTAAGAAGGTTGAAAGATTCGACTTCAGAAAAATTAGAAAAACCCTCCTTTCACCTATAGATAGCCTGTTATTCCAGATTTCCTACAAAATAAGAAATCCAAGGGGCTAATACTTTCATAAACCATAATTTATGCATTAATCTATTTGCGAAGGCAGATAATGGAAATCGTAAACCATTAACAAAACGTAAATCCTTGTGCAACTAAAACCCCAAAACCGCTAACAGAATAGTAGAATTATGCAATAAGACTGGAATTTTATCACTATTTGACGAAATAAAGGACTTATATGACTACTTATTAGGAATTGAAGTGGGTTTAGATTCAAACACCAGGAAAAATAGAAGCGGTAAAATTTTCGAAAAGATGTGCCAAGAAAAGATCAAAAGACTTATAAACCCCTATTTTATGGTAGTAAATAACGACCAAAATTTTTCCTTATATAAGCCCTTTAGTGGAAATCAAAAGGGTAAAACCCACGATTTTGTAGTATACAAAGGAAACACACCGATATTAATTGTAGAGTGCAATTTTTACAATGTAGGCGGAAGTAAACCAATCTCAATAGCGGAAAGTTATATTGAATTACAGAAAGCCGCAAAGGAAAAAAACGTTATTTTCCTCTGGATAACCGATGGACCTGCTTGGCATAAAATGAAAGACCCACTTTTGAGAGCTATGAAAAAAATAGACTACATAGTGAATTACAAAATGTTAAGCCTGATTAAAAAAATCTTAAAAAACTCTTAGAGCTATAGAGCCATAAGTTTTGTGAATATCCTCAAATTTTAGATTAAAATTAAAAACAACAACGGGAGGAACAATATGAACCTTGAACTCACACCTGATGAACTTGAAGTTCTAAAAAACCTTCTAAAAGAAAGAATCCTGGAGCTCCGAGCAGAAATTAGAAAAGCCGACGATAGCGTTTTTAAAGAGGAGCTCAGAAAAGAAAAAGAAATCCTTAAAAAGCTCCTTGAAAAACTTGGAGAAACGATAGAGTAAGGAAGTTTAAAAACTTAAAAACATTTATAGTTATTATATATTAGAGTTTTATTTTTCCTTCATTAACAGTTTTCTTATCTCATCTACGTTCTGTGCTTTTTGCCATTTGTCCCAGAAGTTTTTGGCCCTCACAAGTTCAGCAATTGAAGCGAGCACCTTCAAATAAAACTCCCTCATATCTGGAGTAGAAAATATATAAATTACACAAACTACCTTTCTCCCAGCTCCTTGAAAAACAACACCATTCTTGCTCCTAACTATCCCAATAAAGAACCTTTTTTCGCCTCCGACTATCCCATGGGGAAGGGCAAAATAATCATTGATTATGAAATTTTCCACTTTACCTGAGCTTATCAAAATCCTTTTACACTCCTCCCTATCAAAGGGGATTTTCTCAACAACAATGTCTGTCAGTTCTGAAAATTCCACCTCTCTATCTATGTCAAGGATCAACGCATTTCTTATCACGTCCTGGAATTTATCCTTGGGAATTTCCTCTCTATGAATNACAATCTCCTCAAGCTCTGTTTCCAAAAGACCTTCCGCATCCCGCTCGCTTAAAATCCTCTTCATAACNTAAAGGAGAGCGAAATCCTTAGCAGCCCTTGACTTCCCATAAAATCTGTACACAAGAATCGATATAATTGACATAATTAAAATTACTTCAATGGCATTTATGCCCGCTTTTAAAAATAGAAAGGTAAAAACAACTACCGTAAAAACAGGAAGATAAGGATATAAAGGTACTTTAAACTTTGGTGCATAGTTCCTGATTTTGCTCTCTCTAAAAATTATAACTCCAACACTCCCCAACACATAGGTTATAAGGATAGTAGCAGATGCAAACTTAACGAGATACTCAAGCTTCAAAGTAACTATGGACATCACTATCACTATTCCAGTAAAAACTATTGAAAAGACTGGAGTTGCTTGCTTTTTGATGGTTACGGAAAAAATAGGTGGCAGAAGATGGTCCCTGCTTAGAGCAAAAAGATACCTGGAAGCAGACATTATACCAGCATTTCCGGTAGTAGCAAAGGCCAGGATAGATGCCAGTGTTACGATAAAATACCCTAACTCTCCAAGGACAATCGTAGCAGAATCAGCAGCTGGTGTCAATGTAGATCCGAGTTGTTTTGGTGGAACGGTACCGATGATAACAAACGTATATAGAGTGCTCAAAACTGTTAGAAAAAGGATCGAGGATATTAAACCTATCGGAATATCTTTGATAGGGTTCTTCACTTCCTCCGAAAGGGAAACTGACTTAATAAGGCCACCATAAGTAACAAAAACAAAGGCCGTCCCACTCAACAAATTGATTAAGGAGAAATTTGTAGAATTTTTGAAGTGGACAATATTAATCCGATATATGCCAAAGACCATATGCAAAACCATCGCAGAAATTAACAACGTAACAAGAACCACCTGAACAATCGTTGCCTCTTTTACGCCGAGAATATTTAATGCTACAAAGATAAAAGTAAGGGCGAGGACTAAAAAGTAAAAATTAATACTGAAAACATCAGATAAAACAACTGAAAGTCCGAAAATAGCAAATGCGGACTTTAACGTAATCCCAGACCACGCAAAAATTCCCGATATGGTTCCGATAAAAGGGCCCAAACTTCTTGAAGTATAAAAATAATCGGCCCCAGCCCTTGGCATTGCAGTAGCAAGTTCAAGAAAGTTCAAAAGTCCAATGAAGGCGAGCATACCTGCCAATGCATAGGATAAAAATACATAAGGACCATATAAGCTATATGCAATCCCTGGAAGTACAAAAATTCCTGAGCTAATCATTGCACCTGTAGCAATGGCAAACAATCCAAATACCGTTAACTCCCTTCTCAACACGGGTTTCATCACAATTTATTATAAGGGACACATAGAGTAAAGGACAAGAGTTTAAATTAATTTGAAGAAACTACAATTTTAGAAAAATCTCCGTAATACCTAAAACACTCCCTCAACTCCTGCAGGAGGGCGAGGCGGTTGTTCCTGATCTTCTCGTCATCTACCATTACAAAGACTTTATCGAAGAAAACATCAATGTAAGGCTTTAAGTTTCTCAGCACCCTTAAAGCCTCTTCATACCTCTCCTCTTCCAAGGCTTTCTTAACTAAGGGCTCACTTTCTCTCAAAACTTTGTGAAGATTTCTTTCCTCGTCCTTTTCAAATAAGGACTCATCAGCCGGAGGCAGATTTTCAACCCCTGATAAGATATTGTTTGCCCTTTTCTGGCCGATAACAATCTCCTCAAACTCTTTCTTGTTCTCAATATAATAGTTGTTCAAAACCCTTGCTCTCTGAATTACGTCCCAGATATCACCCTTGTTGGCATAGACCACACAATCTACAATATCATACCGAATTCCTTCTTTTTCCTCGAGATAACTCTCGAGCCTTGTCCATGCCCAGTTCAGAAACTCCCGAAGTTTCTCTTTAGAAACACCAAGTTCAAGAGCGGCTTTTTCGAGAAGCTGAATAAAGTTGAATCTTAGTTTCTTCTCCTTCACAAGTTCAAAAATCGAGTATAATGTTCTTCTCAACCCATAAGGGTCTTGAGAAGCGGAAATCTCGGCTCCAACCTTTAAAAAAGCCATTAAAGTATCTACCTTATCTGCAACGCTGATAATAGCTCCCTCAATAGTCTGGGGCAACTCGTCACCAGGGAATCTCGGCAGTATATGGTCGAAGATAATACGAGAAAGCTTTTCATCCTTTCCTTGTCTTAAAGCGTATTCCATTCCAATAATGCCACCGAGCTTAGTAAACTCTTTCCCATCTTTAATCATTAGGGTTGTGAGGTCAACTTTACACAGCTTAACAGCCCCGAAAAGCAACTCTTTGTCCACATCATCAAAATAAGGAACAAGAAACTCGCAAAGCTTCTCTATCCTTAATACTTTATCGTAAACTGTCCCTACCCCTTCAAGGAATACCACCTTTTTTAATTCTTCGATTCTATCTTCAAGGGGAACTTTTAAGTCCTCATGCATATAAAATTCAGCATCTTCTAGCCTCGCTTTAAGAACTTTTTCATGATTAGGCCTTATCTCTGCTTCGCAATCCTCCGTATTATTAATAGCAGTTATGAAATAATTCGCCAGTTTCCCATCCGCTTTTCTCACAGCAAAGTACCGCTGATGCTGTTTCATAGCCGTGATTATAACAGGCTCTGGTAAATCCAAATACCTCTCAGGAAAACTCCCGATAATCACCCCTGGATACTCTACCANATTTAAAACTTCATCGAGAAGTTCCAAGTCCTCTTGCCATTTAAGTCCCTTTTCTGAGCAAACCCTTTCTATTTTTTCTAGGATGATNCTCCTTCTCTCTTCGGGATCAGCATAAACGTAATTCTCTCGCAAAACTTCTAAATAATCTGAAGGGCATTTAACTTCAAGGGGAAGATTCCCCTTAACCCTGTTTCCATAAGTTTTTCTCGATGCTTTGATGCCCGCGATTTCAACATCCATTATTTCGTTTCCGTAAAGACAAAGAATCCATCTTACAGGCCGTAAAAATCTAATGCTTCCATTCCACCGCATCGACTTCCTTACTTTTACCTTACTCAGAATATCAGGAAGGAATTGAGCTATTAAATCTTTAACCGCTTTACCGCCTTCCTTTACCCTTGCTTTTACGTATTTTCCTTTTGGGGTTTCCTCTACATAAATGTCTTCCACCTTGAGATTTCTACTCTCAAGAAATCCTAATAGAGCTTTAGTAGGTTTTCCTTCACTATCAAAGCAAACCCTGGCAGGAGGCCCAGTAATTTCCGTTTCCCATGTTTCCTGGAAATCACTTAAACCTTTAATAAAAATTGCAAACCTGCGGGGGGTGTAAAATACTTTTAACTCTCCATAATTTATCCGGTTTTCTTTCAAGAAGCTTTCAAAAATTTTCTTTAGCTGATTCGCGATATCGTAAACATCAAAAGCAGGTATCTCTTCAACTCCTATTTCAAACAAAAATTCACTCATTTTCCGCCTCCAGGTATACTTTAGCTGCAAGCCTGGCGAGATTCCTGATTCTCAAAATATAGGACTGCCTTTCCGATGGCGAAATCGCGCCTCTGGCATCAAGAAGATTAAAGATGTGAGAAAGTTTTATCACCAAATCGTATCCCGGATAAAGAAGTCCTTCCTTGAGAAGTTGCTCCGCATCCCTTTCAAATTTTTTGAAAAGCTCCATAAGTAACATAGTGTCGCTCTTTTCGTAATTGTAAACGGAAAATTCGTACTCAAACCTTTTATATATGTCACCCCAAGTTACCCCTGGCGCCCATACAAGGTCGAAAATTGAATCTACCTTTTGAATATACATTGCAATCCTCTCCAATCCATAAGTAAGCTCAACGGGGATGACATCAAGGTCTATTCCTCCAACTTGCTGGAAATACGTAAACTGAGTTATTTCGAGGCCATCAAGCCAAACCTCCCAACCGAGGCCCCACGCACCAAGGGTAGGTGACTCCCAGTCGTCTTCCACAAACCTTACATCGTGTTTTTCGATATCAATTCCTATATATTTCAAAGAATTCAAATAAATCTCTTGAGGGTTTTCCGGCGCAGGCTTCAAAATAACCTGAAACTGATGATACTGCTGAACTCTATTGGGGTTCTCAGCGTATCTTCCATCCTTTGGACGCCTCGTTACCTCAACGTAGGCAACTTTCCAAGGTTTCTTACCGAGAGACCTTAAAAAGGTCAAAGGATTAAAGGTGCCTGCACCCACTTCAGAATTGTAAGGCTGACCGATCACGCAACCAAGGTCTGCGTAGTAATGAGAAAGCTTTAAAATCAAATCCTGGAACGTAAGCATGTTTTAAATTATAATTTCTAAACTGGGTTCTCGCAATGAAAATAGAAGTTAAAAAATTCGTCATCGGCCCCTTAAGTACCAATTGTTATATCTTATATGAAATCCCATCAAGAGATGCTATTATAATCGATCCGGCGTCGGAAGACCCAAAGGTAAGTCGATTCATTAAAAATGAAAAAATCAATCCCCTTGCTATCTTTCTCACTCATGGCCACTTTGACCACATAATGGGAGCAAGCCACTACTCTCAAAATTACAACATACCGGTCTATATCCACAAACTCGACCACCCGATGCTTTTTGACCCTATCAAAAACCACTCCGCTTTCTTTGGTATTTCCTTTGAGTTTAAGGGAAATGCCGTCGCAATAGAAAACGAACAATCTCTCTCTATCGGACCATTTACCCTGAGGATAATAGAGACTCCTGGGCATACTATGGGTTCCATCTGCATCTTGACAAATAACTTCCTCTTTTCCGGGGACACTCTTTTTGTAGATAGCATAGGACGTACAGACTTCCCAGAAAGTGAGCCCGAAAGGATGAAAAATTCCCTGAAAAAATTAGTAAAACTCGATGACGATTTAATTGTTCATCCCGGCCATATGGCGAGTGCAAAAATGTCTATAGTAAAAACTAAAAACCCCTTTTTACGATTTTAAAGTTGTAAACCCTCCAAAACAGCTGCCGCTCACTTTAAAAAGCTTTTAAAATCTCACTTCGTAGGCTACTTTAAGCATTAGAGGAGAAGAAACCTCTTCCCCTTTTACTGTCCTATTTACAACCACAAAAATGTTACTTCCTGCAAAAAATTCATACTGGAACATTAAATTGAAATCTGTTTTATCACTTAGAGAACTTCTCTGGGCAAAGAAGCGCAGATAGAGTCTCTTAATCGGGGAATATGCCCCTTTTAAATAGATTCTCTGGTCATCAGAGTCGCCTTCTCTAACAAACCCAGCGCCACCTTCGCAATAAAGCTTTCCCCCTATGGAAAAATTCCCGCAAAGGTTTACAAAACTCAGTTTATTTCCATAGTTTTCACCCCAAATGTACTCAAGGTAAACTGTCGAAGGTTTTGACACCCCAAAGGCCGTGGATAAGACATAATTGATGTTATTGTAATACTCCCCCTCATACATCGTTCTCATTGGCTCAATCCCAAAGGTAAACTCCACAGAATTAACGGGATAAACAGTGGCATAAAGGTTCCCAAACCTTTCAAAAGGAACACCATTCAGAAAGTTAGAATAGGTGTAACCAAAGGAGAAGCTGGTTTCAGTTAAATACTTCCTCTCAAAGGTCTTTGTAACCCCAGAAAAAATCCAGTAGGAAATAGTATTTTCGAAGTATGATATGTAAGCGGTCGGAAGAGCAAAATCTGCGTCAAGCCTCTCAGCCCCTGCTGAAATCCAAAAACCGGTCTTAGAAAACCTTTTAAGCTCTATATATAAGTCACTGCCTCGGGATTTTGTGAATTGTGCCTTTGCTTTAAACCCATAAGGTAAAAAGAAATTGGTATTGATGCCTGCCCCAATGGTGTCCCCCTTAGTTACAAAAAACAGCCTATTTTCAAAAGCCTTCGAAGGTCTGAAACTAACAACCGAAGCAGTCAAGAGATTGGAATTGTTATAATTCGTGAGTAACGTATCTTCGTAAAGTACAAGGCCCTGAAATCTGAGAATATTTTTATTTAAACCAAGTTTAAATCCTCCTATAAAGTCACCAATGCTCCTAGTATAAAAGGCCTCAAAGGGCATTTTCCATAGGTCAAGCCCTTCCGTGAAGAAGGGCCTCTTCTCCTCAAGCCTTAAACTCCGTCTCCTTTTCAAATTAAATTGGTCAATATCTGCTTCAATGGAATACCTCTCTGGATTTATTGTTGATTGGAGAATCACGTCTCCCTTTAACAATTTCAATTCTGCTCCTACTTTTGTGGTCATTGAGTTTTCTCGGATTACTGCAAAATATGGAGTAAAGGAAAGGAGCCTATCGGACCCTTTCTTCGGGGCAGGAACAGAAAAATCAGCAAACCTTAAGTCAAATCGGCTATAACCTTCAGGAAGGGAATAAGAGCTCACAATCTCTACCCCGTTGGGCGTGAAAACCGTCCAGGAAAAGTAAATATAAAGAGAATCAAATTTTTCTCTGAACACCTTTAACGGTATATTAATCCTGCAACTCCAACTACCCTCATTCACATCAACCTTAGAGCTCCACACCTCATCCCAAGAGGTAATGATGTTATCATAACTGTGAATTAGTCCATCAAGCTGGATATTGTTGGCATTAACCGCAAAAACATAGCCCGTGGATGAATTCGAACGGGTTTTTACGAGAAGGTAAAAACAAGTCTCACCATTAGGGTTAAAACCATCTCTTGTTAAGCTCTTCCGGATAACAGTATAGGACAGTGTTTGAAATTCTACAGAAAAAGAATCTTCGGAAACCGAAACTTCTATATTAGCCTCATAATTTGGCCTTAAACCACGAAACGGATAAAAGGTAAACTGCTTTTCGTAGGGCAATTTTCTTACCATCTGAAAGGTAATAAGGTACATAAGAAATTTAGCTACTGGCACTTTCGTACCTCCTTATGGCCTGGTTAAAAAATTTTCTCGAAAAAATAAGAATAAAAACAGCAAAGAAACAGCTGTAAAGAAATATTCCGCAACTAATACGATATTTCAAAAGGGCCTGTGCAGGGAGGTTGGCAATAAGAGCTACAGGTAAAATAAAAGTAAAAAAAACTTTTGCAAACTTTTCGTATATGGAAATCGGATAACCAGCAAAGGAAAGCAACTCCCTCTGAAGAGAATGAAGGGCTGATATCCTTACGAAGTAAAAGGAAAGCGACATCACCAAAAATCCCAGACCATAGCGTATCACAAGACCTATAAGGAAAGACAAAAAGAACATCAGGATTTCAAAAGCCCCGGGCGGGATTCCTCGCATTGAAAGGGCGAATATTAGAGTTATAATAGCCACCGGCATAGAAAAAAGAGGTTTAAGTTCCACAAACCTTGTAGATACAAAAAACTGAAGATCAATGGGCTTTATGAGAAAAGTGTCAAAATCACCACGTTCAATATAAGTTTGAAACCTTCTTAAATTAGGCCCTAAAAAACTATCATAAAGTGCCACTATCAATTGATTGATGGAAACCAGAGTAAGAACATCATAAGGTCCCCATCCGCCAATAGATTTCCTATGAGAGAAAATCACGCTGAAAAAGAAAATATTGAACACAAACCAGAAAATATATGAAACTACTTCGAGCAAAAAGCTACTCCTGAAAGAAATTTCTCTTTTGATCTGCATGGATAAAAACTCTTTCCATAACGAAACATAATACTTTACTTTAAGCACCAACTGCTTCATACTTCTTTAACCCCGATTTCCAGATAAACCTGAGAACTAAAAATGCAAGCAAAACCCACAATATTTGGATGGTAAGACCCGTTATTAATTCCCTGCCTTTCACGACCCCCAGATATAGTTCAATGGGAAAATTTAGAACATACCTAAAGGGTAATATNTTACAAAATGTTTTCAGTNCTTTTGGATAAAGGGAAACTGGCAAAACCAGGCCACTTGNAAGGCTTATCAAGAACTCAAGNAAAACTTCAACTCCTCTTCCCTCTTCTAACCAAAAGGTCAAGGCGCTGAAAATAAAGGACAGGGAAAATCCGCAAAGAACAGCTAATAAGAAAGAAAGTAAGGAGAACAGAAAATGAAACAGGTCTATAGGTAAAATCAGGTATCTGCTGAAACCTGCAACCATTCCCAACGCAACAAGAATCAGAGCTGACTGAAACAGGTAAGGAATGTTAATGCCCAGTTTTAGTGCCAAAATGTATCCAGGATAGCTGATGGGCTTACTGAGAAAGACATTGAGTCCACCATCCCTTATGTGATCGATGATCTCCCAAAAAGGTCCAGGGTAGGATATGTCCTGAAAAAGAACAACAAGAAAGTAGTAGGTTATGATACTTTTAAGGTCAAAAGCCCCGATTTGCCCGTTTTCACCAAGTACTTTTCTCCACAACAGCACCATAAAAATTAGGGGAAGTGCTATAACAAGAAAACTTAACAGGTGATTAAATCGAAACTCAGAACTTTCCGCAATTGTATTTATAACGACCTGGCAATACTTATTGAGCTTTTTCATTCTGGATACCTTCAAAAACTTCTTTCAAAGCATCTTCCAAAGACAACTCCTCGACAAAAATTCCCTCTACCTCTGCACTTTTTATTATTCCCTGAAGAACGCTCTGTAATTGGTCCTTTGAAACCTCAATTCGGACCTCCTTATCCTCTATATTCAACACCTTCCCAAATCTATGCACCGATTCAGGTATCCTATCTTTAAAATTGACTACTACCAATCGATTCTTTGTGAATCTCTCGATAAAAGTATCTTTGTTACCATCAAAATAAATCTGCCCCTTGTGAATAAAAATTATGCGTTTGCAAAGCTTTTCAATATCTCGCACATAATGACTGGTCAAAATAATAGTCTTCCCTTTCTCTTCATTGTAAACCTTCAAAAACTCGTGAATCTTCTCCTGAGACATAAAATCAAGGCCAATGGTAGGTTCATCTAAGAATATCACTTCAGGATTATGCAACAATCCCGCAATAAGCTCCATCTTCATTCTCTCCCCGAGGGAAAGCTTGCGAAGGGGAACATTCAAAAGTTCCACCACATTCAGCAACTCAGCCAAATGGTCTACCTCCTTACGGAACTCTTCATCGGGTATTTCATAGATCTTTTTAAGTAAAATAAAGGAATCCATTGCAGGAAGGTCCCACCAGAGCTGAGTCTTCTGACCCATAATAAAAGAAATTCTTTTTAGGAAATCGCGCTTTCTTTCAGGTGGAAAGTACCCCAGAACTTCTACCTCCCCACCAGTAGGATACAAAATACCCGACAGAATCTTCATCGTCGTGGTTTTACCAGCACCGTTTGGTCCTATATATCCAACAAACTCGCCCGATGATATTTCAAAAGACACACCCCTTAGCGCTTCAACTTCTACATATTCACGTGCAAAAATGCTTCGCAATATGCCACTAAGGCCCGGCTCCCTCAGGTGTCTTTTGTATACTTTTCTAAGGTTCTTTACAACAATTGCATTACTCATAACGGCATAAGAAAGTCCAAATTTTAAAGCCTATCCCGCCCTCGTTCATTTTGAATTTGCCCAATTCCAAAAATATGCTCAAGTTTCTGACTCTCAATCAGCTCTGGATGCTCTCCATAGAGCCTTACTGTGAGGTCAATGAGGTATGGAAAAAGGCTCTCAAAGTATCGCTTTCTACAATCAAATTTCTTTTTCTTTATTAAAGCCTGTTCGAAGCAACCTCCGAGGCAAATCGGCAGATAAACACATTCTTTACAATGGGCGTACTTTTCCCAATGGAACGGTATAAGATAATCCAAAGACCTTTGGACCAGTACTTCAAGAGGATCGTAGATTGAGCCCACTTTGGACTTCTCATGCCCTGCCATCGTCACACATTTGAAAACATTGCCTCTGTAATCGACAATAAAACTCCAGGGCTTCTTGAAAGTACACAACCCTGCACCGAGTGGCTCAACAATCTTTATCCCCCTTTTTATTGCTTCTCCATAAGCCCACATCAAAACTTTCGCTGATTCCTCCTGCCCCATTTCGAATTTTTTGAAATGCTCTACATCCTCCTGATTCAATCCCTTTCTCACTGCCCCAAATATCAGCTGAAAATTGGGCTTCTTATCAAAACCTTTATCAACAAGAAAATCTAAAAAATAAGGAATATTAGTGTAGTTTTGTCTGTCGTAGTTAAATCCCACCGTAACTGACATTCCAAGGCCTATGGCCTGCAATATATTATCAACTACTATCGAAAAAGTCCCTTTACCTTCAATATCAAACCTGCGTTCATTGTGTACATCCTCAGTACCATCAAGAGTCACCAAGGCTCTGCAAGGAACTTCAAGACGTAAAATTTCTTTAACAAAATCCCTATCCAGCAAGCTTCCATTTGTAACAAAGGAAATGTCCTTCAACCTCACATCATGGCTTCGACAAAGCTCAATGATGCTTTTGCACAGAAGCAAAATTTCCTGTTTTGAAAGCAAAGGTTCACCCCCATGAAAGGTAATTTCAAAAACCCGAGGTTCGACAAGAATAAAAAGATTTTCAATCCATTTTAACAAATCCATATTAACATTCTCACCTTCCTCCCTCTTTNTATCACGCANTGATTGGGCGTAACAGTANGTACATCTGAAGTTACAGCTNTAGTTGGGAATATATGCAACACTTAAGGAATTGGTATTAATACTCTTAAGGGAAAGCCAGAATTCAAGAAGCTTCAATTCATCAATTCCCTCAACTACAATTCCTGCGGTAATAAGCAACTTCATTACTTGTGATGGAATATTTTCAAAATTGTTATTTTGTAGAGCTTCTAAAAGAGAATCATTGACCCTTAAAAGACTCCTTTGCCTCAAGTTGTAAACGTAATTATTTCTGTATATGTTGTATTTTGAAGCCTTATACAACCTCTCCATATGAGTTACTCCTTTGTTTTAGGGGGCGTCGCCGGAGGCGACGCCCCCAGAAGTTTAATCGTTCGGGCACCGCTGACTTCTCTCGCAGCACCTTTCAGCTACCGTCGAGGTGGCATTAGACATTGGGACCCCAATTGTGATTACCTCCAGCCAATCTGCTAAGCTGATATGGTTCATCACTCACCTCCTTTGCAACACAAAAAAGATAAATATCTCTATGGAAACAAACAAAACTTTCCAAAATTTAATGAGTTTGCGAAAATTATTTCACACATGGACTTTTAAAAACATTAGTGCAGAGTGACCAGAAAAATGCATATAATTTTAAAAAAACGCATAATCTCCTCTCTTTTTGACAAGGATCATCGCGTAGTGAAACATTGAAATGCCAGCTATTAAAATAACAAAAGTGTACAAAACACAATTAAGAAAACTAAACAAGAAAGGCTCTCCCATTTTTATCAAAATGAGCGTTCTTATTCCCCATGTCATAGGTAGAAAATTAGAAAAAACTCGCAATAAAAACGGTATTTTCTCCCATGGTATTACAATCCCTGAGAAAAATAAAATAAGATATTCCAGAACAGAGCTAAATGCAACTACACGTTTAAAAATTAAACTCAATGAGCCAATAAAGAAACCAAAGCCATAAAGTGAGAGAAGCAGAAAAATCGAGACAATAAATTGCATAAAGAAGACTTTTGACGAAAGGAACAAAGGCGCTAAATTAGGCCGAAACAAGAGGTAAAGGATACTACCGATAATAACAAACTGTAATAGTCCAAACAGAAAATTAACTATCAGCCTTGAAACAACTATAGAAATAAAAGAAGATTTTGTGACGGAAATCCTTTCCAATGTCCCGAGATATCGTTCCTCCGCTAAAATATCCGCAAGGCCTGATATTGCAGAGGAAGAAAAGATCCATAAAAGTAATCCTACAAAAGCGGTCTCTTCTCCCGCGCGAGCATACAGTAACCTGAGTCCGTAATAGATACCGCTTAGAAAGATAGTAGTAGAAACAATCCCAACTAAGTAATTGAACAAATATCGCCTTACATCGTAGTAGAACTTAAGCGCTTCAGCCTCAATTGTTTTTAGTACGGAAATAAAACTCCTTAAAAATTGCCTCAAAATCCAGTTCTTTTTTCTCTATATTCAACACCTCAAAGTTAGAAATAATAAAAGATAAGTAATCTTTGGAACTTAGCGGGACTTCAACCTTCAATACCTCATCCGACAGAACTTGGAACTCCACACCCTTTTCTTTTAGGGCATTTTGTGCTTCAAGGGAATTTTGTAAGTAAATAATGAACTCTTTTCCCTTCCGAATAGTTTTCATCTCAACTGTGCTTCCTTCCATAACCACACTCCCATCTTTAATCCACAAAACCCTATTCGCAACTTTTTCGATAAAATCCAGTCTATGATCTGCAATGAGGAATGTCTTTCCACTTTCGATAACTAAGGACCTCAAAAAATCCATAAGTTCTATGGAGGCAATCAAATCCAGTCCCGAAAATGGCTCATCGAGAAATACTATTTCCGGGTCATTTATAAGGCAAGTAGCAATTGCAAGTTTCTTATTCATCCCCGATGAGAAAGTGTAAACATAGTTATCTTTTACATCGTATAANCCCATACTTTTCAACAATTCNTCGCTTTTNNTTTTTGCAACTCTTGCAGGGATGNGGTTTAAATAGGCAAAATAGAGCAAGTTAGCCTCAGCTGTTAAATAAGGGTATACATTTCTCATTCCCTCCTGCAGGAATGAGAAACGACCTCTTATTACCTCGGGATGTTTAACAATGGATGTCCCCCTGTACAAAATATCACCCGAATCAGGAATCAAAAGAGTTGCAATCTGCTTAATCAAAGTAGTTTTTTCCTGCACCATTAGGTCCCAATATACCTAAAATTTCTCCTTCGTAGACCTTGAAAGAAATATTATTGTTAGCTAATATTTTTGGTGCCTTCGCTTTGGAAAAACCTTTTTAAGGTTAACTACTTCAAGAATCACTACTTTCATTGCAAAATTATATTATCCGAACCCTTCTAAATCAAATAAACTTTTATGAATTTTAGGGCTTTATAGACAACTTTTCTGTGGTAATTCCCTTCGCAAGTTACTTGAAAAAATCTTAGTACCTTGCACTCTCCGACCCTTCTTTCACTGATGACAAAGAAAAGGCTATTTTGCGAGCATATAGACAAGACGACTGAATAAAGAGTTTTAAAATTGTCTTTTCTTAATCTTCAAACTGACTTTCCTCCAAACCGATGACAGTAAAGGTTAAGGGATTAATGATTAATATCCAGTCCACTTCCTTAAAGGGATACCGCACATTGCCTTAAAGCCAATTTAATCTTTCTATTTCTTTCCCCCTCCTTCATTCTTTTCCCATCCCTGTTAAAGAATAGGAAAGTGGGCCTGATTATGGGCCTTTTAATGAAAAATGATAAAGAAGCCTTAATAGGCGATCAATTTCTTAAAAAGCTTTGAAAATCCGGAAAATTTTCGCGGGTAAGTTCTGTGTAGCTAAAAATGTCAAAAATAAACGAGTAGATTAAGGTAGGTGAACCTATAACTTTTGTTTCTGCCTTTTTTTAAACCAATCTATAAACCTTAAAAGTCCTTCTTCCAATGGAAACCTGGGTTCAAAATTGAGAATCTTTTTCATTTTCGAGAAATCTCCAAGCCTTCTTCGTGGGTCTTCATAGTTCTGGGTAAAACTCTCGTACGGGATAAACTCAAGCTTAAGCTCTTTCTCGGGGTAAGCCATGCGATGAATTAGTTTTGCAAGGTCAAGAATGCTTATTTCTTCAGAACTTCCAACATTTATTATTTCGTTCTCTGCTTCGGGATAATTCGCTGCCCTAACAATACATTCCACGGCGTCGTCGATATACATAAAACTCCTTTTTTGCAATCCATCTCCATGGATTGAAATGGGAAGACCTTCGTGGATATTCTTCAAGAAGACACCCACAGGTCCACCCCACCAGTCTAAGTGTTGATGGGGACCATAAACCCCAAAAAACCTCAAGATAACATATCTTATGCCATACTCATCGTGATAAGCAATAGCTAAATGTTCATTGAAAATTTTTGAAACAGCATAAGCCCACCTTCTCGACGTTGATGGACCGAGTACCAAATCGCCATCTTCCTTGTAAGGGAAATCGAGTGATTTTCCATAAACATCTGAAGTTGAAGCCATAACAAACTTTGCCGAATCCCTTGCGGCTATTTTCAGAAGGTTTTCAGCACCTCGGGTATTGACCGTTAAAGTTCTAAGTCCGCTGGAATAACGCGGAATCTTATAGGCCACAAGGTCTACAACTATGTCAAACTTTGCCGGTATATCAAAAATTTCTTTGCCAGTAACGTCGAGCTTGAAGAACCTTAAACTTTTGTGGTTTACATACTCATCCAATTTTTCAAGACTTCCCTTAGAAAGGTCATCAACCACATATACCTCGTGTCCATCGTCAAGTAACCTTTTAACAAGATTTGATCCTATAAAACCACAACCACCAGCAACAAGGAACCTCATAAACAAATTTTAAGCACTATAAAGCGGTTTTCAAAAAAGACTCGTATTTAAGGGCAATTTTAGAATAATCAAAATCTTGAACCAGTTCCTTTTTTAAGAGCCTGAAATTTCGGTTTTTATAATCCTCATAGAGGTCTTCCAGTGCTCTTAATATCCCCTCAACATCATCGTTATCAACAACTCTAACCCCCAGCTTCCTTAAGAATTCCGCCGTCCAGCCCTCCGGGACCGTTGCTAAAATGGGCCTTGAAAACCCGAGATAAGATATGGTTTTTGCCGGCATCACCAGCTCAAAACCAGGTGCACGGGAAATTAAAAGCCATAGAACATGTGCCCTGTTCACAACTGTGTGAACTTTCTCATTTTCAATGTAACCCAAAAACTCAACATTTTCCTCTGGCAAATTACGTTTTATGAAGTCTTTAACTTCCGTATCCACATTTCCCGCAATCGCCAAACGGACATCGGAATGAACCTTTGTGAACTTTGCGAAGGCTTTTATAAAACCAGCGGGATTCTTATGCCCCCCTTGTAAAGTACCAAGATAGAGCACGGTAAAAGGAGAGGAGTAATCAATCTCCGCTACTTTCTCCATATTTTCCTTTATTATCCCGAAGGTGATGTTCTCTACCCTCTCAGGTTTAAGAAATTTGTAACGCTCTAATAGCCTCCATTTCATAGGGTAGGTGGCCACTATAACTCCTCTGGTCTCCTCCAGAATTTTTTTCTCAAAAAAGTANGTTAACTCCTTTTGCCACCAATTAGGATACATATTGTACAAATCATCNGACCACGGGTCGAGGAGATCAACGAAGTGGGGTATACGAAATCTCCGGCTTATTANGTACCCGAGGATAAGGTCGGTATAAGGAGGTGCNATGGAAACAATCACATCTGGCCTGAAATCTTTCACGAAGGTATGACTCGCCGGTAAAGCATTAATTAACCAAAGCACTCTTGAATCTGGCCACAAAAAGTTTCTAAACAATTTTTTCGATGTCCCAGAAGGGACAGATTGCCCTTGTAAGAAAGTCGAGGGCTCAATGGCAGAAGGCCTTGCAATCCTCAAAGTTTTAGAAACATACTTTAAATAGGAAGCGTCCCGCTGGAAAAAAGTGTAATTTCTCGCGGTAATTACTCCTATCTCATGGCCCAATTCTGATAAATATTTCACTATAAGGACGGTCCTCTCAACCGCGGTGGCATGGGCATAAGGCGGAAAAAAATAAGATATGAAAAGTATTTTCATTTAATAGCACCTTTTTGAACTAAGATTAGTAAATGATTTCTAAAGCTCTCAAAATTCTTGTCCCAATTCGCCAGGTTTTCCGCAATCACTCTGTTTATTGTTAGAAAGCTCTCCAGTTTAGAGAGATTTTTAATAACCTGCTCCAGTTTGTTTGCAAGATCAAAATCGTCACCGGGCTTAAAGTAACAACCATTCAACCCATCAACTACCCATTCCCTGTAAACCGGAAGATCAGAGAGCACAGGATATACCTTCAAGGCCATTGCCTCCAGCAAAGAATTAGGAGTCGTATCGCTGTAAGCCGAAGATATAAAAATGTGAGACTTTCCAAGAAGTTTGATAAGGTCATCCTCATTCAGTTTTCCAGTAAACACAACCATGTTAGCAATCCCTAATTTCAGAGCCAGTCTCTTCAAATTTTCCTCTTCAGAGCCGAAGGATGCGATGTAAAGCTTAAAATCAATTCCTCTTTCCTTTAAGAGTTTAACTGCCTTAAGGATAACATCATGCCCGTAAAGTCTCTCCAGTTTCCTGTGAGAAATTAAATTAATTTCCCCTATGGGTTTTTTTACTTGGTATTCGAAAAATTTACTCGATATACCAAAGGGGAAGACGACGATTTTNTCTGGATCAACCCCAAACCCTTTCACCANGAACCATCTTACCAGATGGGAATCNGTATGAACTATTTGAGCTTTCTTGANTATCTTTTTTATCATTGATTTATGCAACACGGACTTGAAAGGAGATTCAACCACGTCAGGACCCCAGAGAGATAAAATATAGGGTTTCCCCGTAAGATAAGCCATAAGTCCGTAATTGCCGGCCATCTGGGCATGGATCAAATCTGGATTATATTTCCTGATTACGTCTTTCAATTTGGGAATAGAAAGAAGATACTTTAACTTACCCTTCCCATTGGGGCTCAATCTTTCACAAAGGGATTCTCCATCTTCAAATCCTATGGCCCTAACTTCAAAGCCCGCGGATTTATACGCCTCAAACCAGCGGTAAGTATGAAAGGAGGTATTATCACCAAGTACGAGTACTCTCACCTGTTAAAATTATAAAACTGTTCGAAAGTCTTTTCCACTTGGAGTTTCTATTTTCACAGCATATAATTTAACTATGAACCTTGCGGTAAAATATCGTCCGAAAACTTTTAAAGATGTAGTGAATCAGAAGCATGCAGTAATCACCCTTCAAAACGCTCTTGCAACACTAAGCATAGCGAGCGCCTACATGTTTACTGGTCCAAGAGGGATTGGAAAGACTACGCTTGCGAGAATCTTTGCCAAAGGGCTGAACTGTGAGAAGGGAGTAACCCCGGATCCCTGCGGGGTATGTGAAAATTGTAAAGAAATTGAAGAATCAAGGAACGTTGATGTTCTTGAAATCGATGGAGCGTCCAACAGGGGTATTGACCAAATCAGAGAATTAAGGGAAAATGTGCGCTTTATACCCTTAAAAGGAAGGTATAAGGTCATAATCATTGACGAAGTTCACATGCTTACTCAGGAGGCCTTTAATGCCCTCCTAAAAACCCTTGAAGAACCACCGAAAAACGTCGTTTTTATCTTTGCCACCACTGAACCCAACAGGGTACCCGACACCGTTAAATCCAGAACTTTACGCTTTGACCTTAAACCTTTGGAAAAACCCTTTATTGTTGAGAGATTAAAGAAAATCGCAGAGTTGGAGAATATCAATTATGAATCCGAAGAAGTTCTTGAACTGATTGCAGAGGCATCAACAGGTGGTATGAGAGATGCCATTTCTCTCCTCGAGCAGGCTTCCATCTATTCACAGGGGACCATCACTATCGAAAAAATAAAAGAACTAACAGGTCTTCTCCCCACAGAAATTTACCAGGAAATTCTACAAAGCATAATTGACAAAAACCCGAAAAAGATACTGGAAATTGTTGAACAAGTTGTGGCACAGGGATACAGTTTCGAAGATTTCCAGAAAGGATTCGTAAAGGCCGCAGAGTCCCTACTTAAAGCTTTTTATGGAATAGAGCACAATGCCTTCTCTCCCATCGCATCAAAATTCAACGAATACCAAATCCTCTTCCTTCTTAGAGTATTAAAAGACATGGAACTTGATACTAAGAGTGCTACAAATCCTAAAATCTTTGTAGATTTTCATCTTCTAAGACTTACAAAAATTCAGTCCGAGCTTGAATTGATAGGAAACATAAACTACATAGACACCAATTTCGTAAGTCCAGTGGCAACCCCCAAAGTAACCACGGAACCTTCCTATGCTGAAGTTGAGGCAGTGATTCAAAATTCAAATAGCATAAAAGAAGAAAAAAATGAATTAATTAAATACGCTATAGAAAAATTAAAACTTCGGGAGGTAAGCGATGGATCTATTTAAAATGCTCAAAGATGCTCAGAAGATGCAGGCCACCGTTGCAAAGGCAAGAAAAGAAATCCAGAAGCTTCAAATGGATGTTGAAAAAGATGGAATTAAAGTAACCATTAACGGCGTTTTTAAGATAACGGGGCTAAAAATAAGCAATGACGCCCTTCTTGATGACAAAACAAAGCTGGAAAAAGCTATTTTATCATGCCTCAATGAGGCCTTTGAAACCATGCAAAAAGAAGCTCAAAAAAAGATGCAAGAACTATTAAAGGACTTACCCATAAATGAGTTGGGTCCCTTCCTCTCTTAAAAAGTTAATTGAACAATTTAAAAAACTGCCGGGAATTGGCGATCGTTCAGCCTTTCGCATAGCTTATTATCTATTAAAAGATAGAGATACACTGAAGGGCCTCCTAACCACACTAAAGGAGGTTGATGAGAGAATAAAGCTTTGCAGAGTATGCCATGGATTTTCTGAAGACAGTGAAATATGTTCTATCTGTGCCGATGAAAGACGCAATTCCGGAATTCTTTGTGTAGTTGAAAGGCCAGAAGACATATATATATTAGAGTCAGTCCAGGACCTTGGATGGAAATACCATGTTACGGGGGGCGTCCTTTCCCCCGTGAAAGGAATAACAGCCGACAAATTAAATATCTTCGATATCAGAGAGAGGATCAAGTCAGAAGGATTCAGAGAACTTGTCATAGCCTTCAGCCCTGACGTGGAAAGCGATGCTACAACCAGTTACATTGTCAATCTCCTTAACGATATGGATATTACCATATCGAAAATTGCCATTGGCCTACCGAGGGGAATCGATATTACCCTTATGGATCCTTTTACTCTTAAAGAGTCTATTATAGGGAGGAGAAAACTAAAATGATAAAGTTAAGGGTGGGAGTCCTCACAGTATCTGATAAAGGCTTCAGAGGGGAACGGGTAGACGAAGGGGGTCCCCTCATAATGAAATTGGTGAGGGAAAATCTGGATGTTGCTGACATTATCTACAAGATCGTTCCTGATGAGATGGATGTGATTGAAAATACACTTTGGGATTGGTGCAATTCCAACGTGGATTTGATAATTACCACCGGCGGCACTGGTCCATCACCACGAGATGTAACCCCTGAAGCGACAATGAAAGTCATTGAAAAAAGATTTTATGGGCTTGAAATCTATATGCTTCTGGAAGGACTCAAAAAAACCCCTGAGGCAGTCTATTCAAGAGCTGTTGTAGGGTCTAAAGGAGAAACCCTTATAATAAACTTACCGGGAAATCCTAAAGCCATAATGGAAAATCTTCCGCCACTCTTTCCTTTAATACCTCATCTGATGCTTGAACTTAAAGGGCTAAAGGGGGAGCACAAAAGTGAAGGTAATTGAAATAATCGGTTTTAGTGATTCTGGTAAAACTATCCTTATTGAATCCCTTATCAAGCGCCTTAGTGAAAGAAGCATGAAGGTCGGCGCTATCAAAAAAAGCTTTCACCATGACGTGGAATATGACAAGGAAGGGAAAGATACCNATCGGATGGAGAAGGCGGGGGCTTTCATCACTGGTGGCTTCTCAAAAAATCGGGCTTTTCTCTCTTTTAATTGGCCTCAAAACCCCTTTGATTTCCTGAAAAATTTTTGGAATATGGACATAGTATTGATTGAGGGAGAAATGGGCTTGAAGGTGCCCAAAATCCTGTGTGTTAAAGAAGATGAAANGNAGATACAAGAGGANNCGCTAATTTTTGCTTACTTTATGTTAAACAAGAATTTAAACATTGGAAAAACAAAAAGAGTTTATACTCCTGAAAATTTGGAGGAGCTAACCGATTACGTAATCTCAACTATTCCTAACATGCTTCCACAACTGGATTGNNGGAAGTGTGGATTTGACTGTAAAACGTTAACAGCAAGAATTCTGAGGGGAGAATCGAAGGAAATAGAGTGCAAGGTTCTCCACGGAACAAAATGCACGGTTACCATTGATGGTGCCAGGATAGAACTCATGCCCTTCCTCGACACCATGCTGGAGAATATTGTGAAAGGATTCCTGGCTCCGCTAAAAGGTTATCGAAAAGGGAAAATAAAGATAGAAATCAGCGATTAGAAAAAGCCCACGACCGGATTCGAACCGGTGACCTCTTCCTTACCAAGGAAGTGCTCTGCCGCCTGAGCTACGTGGGCGTGCTAAAAGTATAAATTATAGTGCTCAAACTATCAAATAAACGGAGGGTGAGGGACTCGAACCCCCAAGGGCTCAACGCCCAGCGGATTTCAAATCCGCCGCCTTACCAGTTAGGCTAACCCTCCTTATTCTTTCGACACTTTAAGTCTGTCTAAATAAAACCTTAATCCTAATGCACCCTCAATAAGAGGGCTCGTTTCAGGTATGAGATGGATTCCTGGAGAAACTTCGGCAAATACATCTATAGGCAAATTGTCAAATAGAAATTTCATTCCAAGAGGTATCTTGATTCCCATCTTCGCGTTATCTCTTGTAACTTTAAAAAGAAATGCACCACCAAGATAAACCCTCAGTATTCCTTCGATATCCTCACTCGTTTCAATTCTGAAATTCTCGTGATAACCAAGAGAAAAGTAGAAAATGTCAGGAATCCCCCAAGAAAGGGTGGAGTTAATGGAATTCGGCTTGGACTCAAAATTCAAATTAAGTCCAGTAGGAATGCCCAGTATAAGGCCTACTCCAGGCTTGTATGCACTCAATAATAATGTTAGCAAAAGAGTTGCAATCATAATTATATATTAAAGCAAGTCCTCTGAAATTTCACCAAATTAAGGAAACTTGAAGTAACTTATTGTATGTAGAGTAAAGCAAATTAAAACTAACACGTCGAAAATGGGAAAATAGGACATCAATCAGGTGAGTGGAAGTTAGAGTGGTGGGGTTTAACTCTTTAAAGGAGGTGATCCAGCCGCACGTTCCCGTACGGCTACCTTGTTACGACTTCGCCCCAGTCACCGGTTTCACCCTAGGCGCCTCCCTCCCCTTGCGGGGTTGGGCCAGCGACTTCAGGTGCCCCCGGCTCCCATGGCGTGACGGGCGGTGTGTACAAGGCCCGGGAACGTATTCACCGCCCCATGCTGATAGGCGATTACTAGCGATTCCGTCTTCATGGGGTCGGGTTGCAGACCCCAATCCGAACTGGGGGTGGTTTTAAGGGATTCGCTTCCCCTCGCGGGGTCGCAAAGCCCATTGTACCACCCATTGTAGCGCGTGTGTAGCCCTGGACATAAAGGCCACACGGACTTGACGTCATCCCCACCTTCCTCCGCCTCATCGGCGGCAGTCCCCTTAGAGTGCCCAGCCACCTCGTGGGTGCTGTGGCAACTAAGGGCAGGGGTTGCGCTCGTTGCGGGACTTAACCCAACACCTCACGGCACGAGCTGACGACAGCCGTGCAGCACCTGTGCTGGCTCTCCCCTCAACGGGGAGTCCCCCAGTGTTTCCACCAGGGTACCACCAGCATGTCAAGCCCAGGTAAGGTTCTTCGCTTAGCGTCGAATTAAACCACGCGCTCCACCGCTTGTGCGGGCCCCCGTCAATTCCTTTGAGTTTCACCCTTGCGGGCGTACTCCCCAGGTGGGGCACTTAATGGTTTCCCGTCGGCACTCCCCCTTCCGGGGGAACACCTAGTGCCCATCGTTTACGGCTGGGACTACAGGGGTATCTAATCCCTTTCGCTCCCCCAGCTTTCGGGCCTCAGCGTCAGGAACGGCCCAGAGAGCCGCCTTCGCCACCGGCGTTCCTCCCGATATCTACGCATTTCACCGCTACACCGGGAGTTCCGCTCTCCTCTACCGCCCTCTAGCCCGGAAGTATCAGGTGCAGCCCAACCGTTGAGCGGTTGGATTACACACCTGACTCTCCGGACCGCCTACACCCCCTTTAAACCCAGTAATTCCGGGCAACGCTCGCCCACCCCGTATTACCGCGGCTGCTGGCACGAGGTTAGCCTGGGCTTCCTCCTGCGGTACCGTCAAGCCCATAGATTCTTCACCTATGGGCCCTTCGTCCCGCACGACAGCAGTTTACACCCCGAAGGGCTTCTTCCTGCACGCGGCGTCACTGGGTCAGGGTTTCCCCCATTGCCCAATTTTCTAGCCTGCTGCCTCCCGTAGGAGTGGGGCCCGTGTCTCAGTGCCCCTCGGGCCGGTCACCCTCTCAGGCCGGCTACCCGTCATAGGCTTGGTGGGCCATTACCCCACCAACTACCTGATAGGCCGCAGCCCCCTCCCCTGGCATGAGCTTGCTCACGCAGAGGCCCACCTTTCATCCCTACCATCTCAGATAGGGACTCCATCGGGTATTAGCCACCCTTTCGGGTGGTTATCCCCGTCCAGGGGGTAGGTTAGCTACGTGTTACTCCGCCGTCCGCCGCTGACCTGCAGGTAAACCCCACAGGCCCGCTCGACTTGCATGGCTAAGACACGCCGCCAGCGTTAGCCCTGAGCCAGGATCAAACCCTCCATAGGAA
>Ga0065718_1024958_pt1 | contig 24817 bp, 25 predicted proteins | sample GBSCel77sediment_2_FD_59105 | JGI IMG/M metagenome (GOLD analysis project Ga0065718, IMG submission 59105) | Hot spring sediment microbial communities from Great Boiling Spring, Nevada - cellulolytic enrichment CS 77C v3 (version 3) | ecosystem: Environmental > Aquatic > Thermal springs > Hot...
TAAAGAACGGTATATTCACAAACCCGAGAAATAACATTTTCAGCGAATTAATTGTAGAGTATGGTAAAGATGCTGAGATTGAGCCAGATAGGATATACAAAAATGGAGAATATTGGGTGATTGAAAGGAATGCACTTGATAGTAAAGAACGGATATATTATGTGCTTGCTGGTTTTCTTGCGGAAACTGATGACAAAATATCGATGCTTGATGCGCCGCAGGATATCATTAATCACACTCCAGACTATGTGAATGCGTGTGGAATTGTTGCCAGTCGCGCGTGTATGTTGCTTTCATACATGCATCGCTGCCCGGAATTTGAAAAAAAATGCATAGCAGACCTAACACGATTTAAGCAATGTGGAATAATAGAGATGGACATTTACTACGCAGCAAGGTTTGACAGAGAGAACAAATATTATTCTGTAAAGGACTTGTGGAAGCACACCTACTACAAAAAAATATACTGTCTCGGAGATCATTCATTGCACTTTACCGCGAATTTCATAATACTGCGGGATAAAACAGTCATTCCAATATGGGTTCATGATGAGGGTGAAAAAATATATTACACCTTGTAGCCAAGAACAAAGTAGGACAGAGCAATACGCAAGAGGAATATTTATTAATGTCTGCGGATTGATATAAAACATGAGCACAAACATGAGCACAAACATGAGCACAGACACAGATGCGACAGATGCGACAGATGTAGCAAAAATCATTGAAAGAATAAAAAGCATTATTCCTGATAGGATAAAGCACACAACCGAGAAAATGTTTTCATTCATAGATGAAAATAGAGACGGATTGATAGTTGCACCAACAGGTAGTGGTAAGACATTCGCGATTTTATATTGGATTGCGAAAACGATAGAGGAGAGGGGAGGTTTTGAAAATCTCGGGAATGAAAAGATAATAGTTTGTGTCCCGACGCGGGTTCTTGCACATCAACACTATGAAACAATATCAAAAATATTCGGAAGTGATAAAACTGCACTAATTATAGGTCATGAACTAGGAAAATGGATAACAACTGCTATGGAAATAAAACAAATCGATATGGCTAATATAATCATAACAACATATCACCGTGCGGTATCGCTGCTCGCAAGCAGGAAAGATATCATAGGAGTGGTATGTGATGAGGTTCACACTGTAGAAACAAACAAGTATGTCGATTATGTCTCGTGTTTTTTGTCAAGAAATTTAATGCTCTCAGCAACAATTAACGAAAGAGATGCGCAACTCATTGAAAGATCATATCTCTTCATACCAGATGATGAGTTGAAAACAAATAGGAAAATCATATTCGCGAAAAACCGCGAAACGATAGAAATATTCAACAAGAAAATAACTGCAGACATCGTTGAGATAATACACGCACTTTTGTTCGAAGAGGGAGAATACTCTGGGGACCAGATTTTGGTGTTCGTAGATTCGCGAAAAAAAACGAAGATATATCGGGACATGCTCATCAAAAGCGGTATAGATGCCAGGAGGATTGCTGTTCACCATGCTGGAATGAGCGATGAGGAGCGTGCGGATGTCGAGGACTCATTCCGCCGTGGTGATATATATGTAATCATCGCGACGACAACGCTCGCAATGGGGGTTAACCTGCCAGCAGATCATGTCATTGTCATGGAATCTGTGTTCAGGAAGAGCAGACCAATCGAAATAGACCGATATGGCTGTAGAATTGTACACGACATATCGAGATACGCTGCGCCGATAGACAAAAGAATGATAAGACAGATGTTTGGTCGCTGCGGCAGGGATATAAAAACTGGAAAAACGAGGGGAATTAACTATGCGATATACATTGGAGAAAACGCGAAAATTCTCGAGGAACAAGATGAACCACCTCTGCTGACTGAGGTGTTTGCCGGGAACTGGCTTGTTGAACTATCATGCCTGCGGAAATACGCGAATCATGAATCCATAACCGAGAGGCTTTACAGAATAAATATAGACCGCTATTATGATGCCATCGTCAAGAAAGATGACATGGAAAAATTCGCGAAAAGGATAGGAGAGAGCGGCATTCGGTACAGAGATGCCATAAGCATAACAAAACTGCTGAAAGAGGAAACATACATTGAATTAATCAAACTGCTCTCGTTCTCTCTAACCATGAGGGAAGCATACGACAGACCGCTCGAAATATTTTATATTGTTCAAGAATGGATTCGCGGAATGGATATTGAAAAAATATACCAAAAGCACAGACCTAACACCGATGAGATTTATACGATATTATTGTCTGCGCGGCAGTTTGCGTATGCGATGTGGCATATAATACAAAACCCGCGAATGTTAAAGTTTTACATCTCAGTAGCCTCTGGAATTCCACCGCAGCATTACATGCTCGCATACATTGGACTTCGCAGGGAATATCTGCAGCAGTTCTTACAAACACTCAAATACAAAACTACTGTCGAACGGATAAAAGAGGCAGTTATGCAGATGAGCGATGATGAAATAAAAAAGTATTTTATTATCGACAGAGATCAAATACTCGAGAGAATTGAATATGCAGAATCAAGAGGAATATTCGAATGAGAATAAAACAACAAAGACAAACAATCAAAAACAACAAAGACAAACAATCAAAAACAATTAAAGACAAACAATCAAAAACAATTAAAGACAAACAATCAAAGAGTTATCGGTATAACTTCGTTCCCACCATCATCCCCATTATCATTCCCACCATCGTTCCCGCTATTCTCATCATCGTTCTCATCATCGTTCCCGCTATTCTCATCATCGTTCCCATCATCCTCATCATTTTTATTATCATATTCATATTCGTTTTCATTCGCGATTTTACCTGCTCTTTTCATTTTCGCAGGTAAGTCAGTTTTTGCTATTTTCTCTTTTCTCGGTCTTCCACGCTTACGCATCCCCTTTTTAACACTTTCATCTCCGGTAAAGTCATTATCTTGCTTATAAAGTCCATGTTCATGTTTGAATTCGGAGTCGGAATCAGAGTCGGAGACGGAGTCGGAGTCGGAATCGGAATCGGATTCTGATTCTAATTCGGATTCTGATTCTAATTCGGATTCTGATTCATCATAATCCATTTCAGTATCATTTTCATCGTTTTCTTTTTCATCATCCCCAAATATTACACATCGCGACATCGGTATAATTGGTGCGGATACACCACCATCGCTTTTTATCTTCCTGATTTTTGTTATTAGTTCATCAGTTATAATAACCCCGAGTATGCTGATCTCATCAATTCCTGCGCCATATACAGTTTTTACCTTACCACGCATGCATGAAAAAGCAAAAATAAATATAAACTATTTGAAAGACTGTGTGATACAATACGATACAACACAATACAACACGATACAATACAACTCTTAATTACGCATAATGCATATAGTATTCAACCCTCGATTTATTCAATTTCAATTTCATTTTCATTTTCCTCCTCGTGAAATGGAATTAGTGGCATCACCCAATATGCAATCACTTCTACAAGAGTGTGAGTGCCTTTTGGATCTCCGAACAGTGCGCAGAGCGAGTTATATATCTCTTTAAACTCGGAATAATAAGCAGAACAAATTGAGACAAAATTGGAAATCACTGCGAAATGAATGACCCGCCGGGATAGTTCAACAGTTATCTCATAACAAAATGCCCTCCTCGACTCCACAGACACAGTCTTGACAAAATAAAGTTCGCACCAATCCGGAAAATCGGGAATGTATTTCAAGGAGACATGGAGATTGAATTTTTTCGCGAATTTGTTCAGTTCGCGAACTGCGGTTTCAACCCTCGGTCTCAACTTTCTTGTTATTCTTTCAACATACCCTTCTGGGTAGTGCTTCCTTAAAACGTTCTCGAATAGATTAGAAACAGCATTTAGTGCATCTTCCTCTGAAATGTTCTCCACAATGTTTTCCTTAGACATCATATCATTAATAAAAAGATGTGTTTTTATATATTTTGTAATAATAAAGTTGTGGCATTCAAAGAATGGATGAAAGAAAATGAGATTAACGGTTGCCAAATAGAAGAGGAGATACTTAAATACCAATCTTTTTTAAATAATCTATTCACGAGAATAAGAAAGAACCTGGATGTGGTTATATCCTACATTGGCGATATCACGGATTCGTATTTCCACGGAATATTGAGCATGAGATACAATGAAGGGGGATCGGTCTATGCATACAGCATGTTTTCGCGGGTTATATTCTATTCAAACCAAGCACAATCATATCTTGATATGTGCACGCCAAACATACAAAAGGTAAATGAAGCAATAAAAAGCATCGTGGAAAATCTTTCCGCGAAAAAAAACGCAGTAACACGCACAAGCACAATATCCGAGGCATACAAACAGCAGATATATAAGATAATAAACAAGATGCTTTCCAAAATGCAGTTTCTAACGCCACAGATTGAAAACATAATAAGACTTCAAAGCGAATTATACTCCATGCTGACAAGAATCGTGGATATGGTGAATGAACATTACATTCTTCATAAGGGAAGAAAACTTACACAGTTTTTGCTGGAGGGTCTTGAAAATGACATGAGGGACATACTGCTGTTATCGAGAAAATTGAGAGCAGTGTGTGAATTCACAGCAAATCCACTTTAATTTTAATTTTAATCTTAAATTTAAATCTAAATTTTTAACAATCTTTCAAATATTAGACTTCTTAAAATTATTAAAATAAAAAGGTATATAAACATCTTTGGTGTAGTATATTAATGAGCCTAATAGAAAAAAAAGAGAAGAAAGAGAAGAAAACACCTAAACGGAAAAATAACACACCATTTTTGTATTCAGAGGATATTATATTCCGATATGGATTTACAATAGTGCAGTGTCAGCGGTGTGGATATTTCTCAAGATTAAAAGATAGAGATGTTCAAGTCATGTTAATATCGTCAAACATGCTGAAAATTATTTGGACTTGCGTGTGCGGGAGAAATAATATTCACTACATTAGTATGGAAATTCTATAAAGCCTACCATTAACGGTTCTGCTTGAAAACTCCATACTTTTATCACTTCTTCACCACGAGAAATTTCCCTTTTTTGCTTCCCAAACATCGATTTCAAAAAGTTGTATATTTTAACATAATTTGGAGATTCCCTATATCTTGAAATGTCATCAACAAGTCTGAATTCTACAAAACGGGGGTTTATTGTTATGCAAATTAAATACCTATGCTCGATGAACATAAAAGCACTGCCATCAAATTTATATGGCTCAAGATAATAAATTGTGATGGAATCGGAATATGTGTCTCCTACAAACAATGCGAATCAGATTTAGGTCCTCAGCAGTATTCAGCCAATTAATAGCACTTATGATATTATCCGCAAGTTTCTTATCTTCAAGTTTTGAAACAAATTTTGCGAGCAGTTCCCAAACCCGAGACTCCACCCCAATCTCTTTCATCAATAAGCATTAAAATAATGAATTTTTAAGTGTTTTCTAATTAGTAAGTTAGCAAATTCAAATCAAAATAACAAACTGTTAGCGCTTGTTAGCGCATTTGAACTTCTTGATTTTTTCCATTTTTTCTTGCAAGAAGGGACAGTATGTTGGATGTGCTGATTTTGTAATTTTTTGACAACCCATTTATAAATATAGAGTGAAATTAGCACATATTCATTATTTGGAACAACCACAATTGGTAGAAATATCTTCTTCTATCTACTGAATGTTATAGAAATATATAAACAAGAAAAGAGATGTGTTGGAAGAATTGGGGGGGGGGAACGATAACATGCTATCCGGATATACAAAAAATAATGTGTGGGACCCAAACTAATTGCAAAAAAATCGCGAAAAAACAAGATAAAAGTGCCTTAAAAGTGCTGTATAAGTGCGTTATAAACGCTGGAAGAACGCAGAAAATCGCGAAAGTGATAAAAAGAATCGTGTTTTTTTTTCCTATATTGTGTCCCACTTCAAGAAAAAAATGGAAAAAATCAAATCACCATATGACCATAACCATTTTCACGCTCGGTTTCGCTCATTCATCCATTATCCCAATTATCCATTATCCCAATTATCCATTATCCCAATTATCCATTATCCAAGTTATTCATGTCAGGAATTTCGCCTTCTACATCCTATAGATAGGAATTCTTCAATTTCGCGTATTTTTGAAATTATGACGGCATAGATCCCATGTAAGAACTGACCATCGCTTTTAGTCTTAAATGTGTATGAGTTTGTATATCTAATTATTCCGAAATCATGGAGCAGGTGGTAATATTTCCTTATCGTCTTCTCATGATCTCTTCCTTTTTTTTGGCATGCATTCTCGAATATAATTTTTTCGAGAAAGTGTGCGGTTATGAGGGAGTTGTGCAGTTGCGCATGCTGCTCCACCGCTCTTGCAATTCTTATCAATTTCCTTATTGTCTTTATGTCAAGCCTTAGCAGGTCTGACATTTTTCTTTCAAATACTGTTTTGCGTCCACTCGTATTTGTATTTCCCTCCTTGTAGAGGTAGTAAAAAATCGCGAAATCGAAAAGCACGCTCATTTTACCAGATGCATGTATTCGGTTGCATATTTTTCTAAAATTGGTGATGAGTTCCTCATAGACCCCACGCACATTCACAAAGTAGTTTCTGTACTCGCGTTTGTTCCCCAAATCCCTCTCATTTTCATTTTTCCCACCGCTCTCATTTTTTCCACCGTGTTTATCTCCCTCATTGTTTCCACTTCTGTCTCTCCGGGTATCTCTCTGGATGTCTCTCCAGATGTCTCTCCAGATGTCTCTCCGGATATCTCTCCCAGTATCTCCCTGGATATTTTCCAAAATCTTACAACTCGCCACAAAGGCTTCGTTTTTAATTTTGTCAATTCGCGCTTTTTTCATCATCTTGTATATCTCAATCAGCGTGGATTCGCTGGCATTATTCAATGAATTTATGAAACACTCAAGTATCTCATTCACACTGTCCCGTATATGCCCATATTGAGTTGAATACCTCTCAATCATGCTCAAGCGGAGGTCACTAAAAAATATGCTATCCCATATGACAAAATTTTTAATTGGCTTCTCCATATATATTCGGGCACCCATGCCCACCGTCATGTCCCTACCCCTATCCCTATTTCTATCTGTATTCATGCACGGATGGTCCATCCGTGCTTATAAATTTTTTGTTAATTTGAATATTGGTGTTATCAAGAAGATTATTAGTTTGTTAGGTAGGTGATGGAAAAAAGATGCATCATGGTTGGTCGGCGTTTTTCGGCGCAGACCCCCCATTAGTACCTTTTCCGTTCTGAATTTCATTCAAACCCATGTTCAAATCCATATTCATATTCATATCATATTCCCCACTGCACTTTCCAGCATATTGCGAACCAACTTGTCTATTCGCGAAATTTCGTCCTTTATCATTTCCCACACTTCGTTCCTATCTATTTTCATTTTCATTTCTTTTATCAAGTGCGCTATCTTGCTGCTACATTCTTTACTGATTTTCGCAATTTCAACATGTATCTTATTTTGCCCGTCAAATTTCGGGATTGGTAGTTTTAGTGCCCTTTTATGAAAGTCCCTGATATTCCACTGCCCTCTGCTTCCTCCCGGTTTTATTATTTCAGAAATGTAATTAGAGTTTAGCACACCGCATAAATAATATGCCTCATCCTCATCATTTGTCTCATATACATATGTGGTGAAGTCAGCAATGAAACCATTGTTCGGAATCTCTATAGAATCTATTTTAAATTTTTGAAGCATGTGCTTATCGATAACACATGATACTAATTTTGTGCCACTTTTATTGTATAGAACAACGTATCGTTTTCTTGGATTCTGCTTAGTGAGACTACCATAAAAATTTATCTGATTTATTAACCTCTTAACATCGCGTTTGAATCGTTCACTGCAGTGTTTTTCCCATTCTTTTTGCGATTTGGACAGCCAATTAGCCATCTGTGAATAATCCTCCCTTTTTAGTTCCTCAATATCTAATATTTTGTATCTTTCATTATCTGGCAAAATAGGTAAAACAATCATGTTCATTTTGAGGTATCCAAATGGCACCATTTCGCGACTTAGTAATGTTGAGTATATAAACTCTTTTTCAACATTCTCGTTAATTATAATAGAATCCCATGGTTCCTTAAATTTTATGGTATCATCAGTTTTTAATAAGGGCGCCTCTGAATTAATTCCAAATTTATCATGGGCATCGATTTTCACAAAAAAGAAACATCGTGGCGCCATTATCGCGCCCTCCTTGAACTTGTTATAATAATAGCTGTTTGATGCGGACAACTGCGGTGGAGAGTATTTCGATTTTTCTATTTGTAGAAATTCTATTGCTTTGTTAAGTGTGCAGTTTTTTTCTGGTAATTTTCCAGAATAAATCTCAAGGTTTACTGGATATTCAGTTTTCCCACCTTTCTTCGCAAATAGAACACACGAGGGGATTGTAAAAAGAGGGTCTACTAATTTCAGATCCGCGATATTTAATAGTGTCATGGCAGGCTTTGCGAATTTTTTGAAATTTTCATGCTGTCCCGCATCTGATAATACACTGTGGGGCATTACAAACGCGATTATTCCATCATCATTCTGATAACGATCGCTGCAAACGCAGAAAAATACAGTCGCGAGTTCTAAACATGTAAATAGATTAGTCTTATTCTTTGGAATAAGATGATAGTCAAATGCTATTTTCTTGACCATGTTTTGATAATCATAATTTTCAATTGATTTCAGCACTACCCATGGAGGGTTTCCGACGATGATGTCAAATCTTTTCATGAGCGATATTGGTGCGTAAATATTGCTTATCATGAAAGTCCATATCGAATCCTTTCCGAGATCAACTAAATCGAGTATCTTCTTTAAAGTTTCAAGCATGACAAATTTATCATCGACATTTATCTTTTTTCCTTGTTCCTCTTCTATTTTTGAGATTTTTTTGTCAAAAATCTGCAGGTACTCATCCTTTTTTTTGAGCAATTGATTTCCTGCTTCAATCCGGTTGAGCCTATATTCCTTCGCGATATTTTTCATGTAATACAATACCGCATTTAGCAATTCTCTATCTTGCAGCATGCTGAAAGGTATTTTCAGTATTTCCTCATCACATACATTATATTTGCATACATCAGTGTAGGACTCTTTGGCAAACTCCACTGATTTTTCTATATCTTTGATTGAATCTGCCATAAATACCGGGATGATTATATTTTTCGTTCTTGCGCTGCGTAAATTACCAAGCGCCATGAGGTAATTTGCCCGCGCTATGATAACTGAAAGCGGATTGAGGTCTATACCGCAGACATTTTCAAGTATTTTTTCGAGTTTCTCCGCATCCGTTATGCCCTTGTATTTTTCATTCTTTTCCAAAATTTTTCGAATTTCGTGTATTGCGGTGCACAAGAAAGTTCCGGAGCCGCACGCAGGGTCTAAAATCTTCGGTATGTCATTTTTCCTATCCCTATTAAACTCGTGCCAGTATTCTATCGCCTTTTTTGAAACATATTGTGCAACCCAATCTGGTGTGTAATACTCCCCGGTTTGATGCCTCACTTTACGCTCCACGATATCCTGATAGATCTCTTTGAAGAAGTCCTCGCTGATTTTCGCGAAATCATAGCGCTCCTGCACTACTCTTAACAATCCCTTGAAAACCTCAACTGCTTTTGCTTCGATTTTTTGGTGTAATATCCACGAAAAAAAATCCTCCTCTATTAGATTGACAATCCCACGCTTCTCAAAATACTTTCCGGAAAGCACCTCGCTCAGCGATTCGTTATTATATTTCCCATCATTGAGATAAAGAAATATGATAATTTTTACCAAAGAGACAAGGTATGTATGTTTGATAAATGTTTCCACATCTGGTTTTTTGCCGTATACTAACTCCATGTTTCTGCTCCATAACTCATACTTTAGTTTGATCTCTATCTCCTTTTCAATAGTTTTGTATAATTTCTCAAGTTCCTCAAAAACATTGCCAAAGATAACACTATGCAATCCGCAGCTCATTTTTAAATCATCCGCAGTTGGAAAAATCTTTTTTTCCACATTAAGTAATATGCTCAATACCGTATCTATATTTTTATCTTCTATTTTTATTCTATTTACCTCTCGCAGTTCTACTTTATCATTTCGTATAACAGGTCTGTAAATGACAAAAGTTTCTAAGTCCGTTGCAATGCCCACACACTTTCTTTTTTCTTTTTCATATATGCTCTGCATGTATTTCTTTAGTTGTTCTCTTGCCGACTCCAGTTCCTTTTTTATACTCGTTTTTACTTCGAAAATTATATCCGAGAAGAGTAAATCAGCACGCCCTCTTCTATGCAGAGCGTTCATACCAACTTCTATATTTTCTATGAGTTCTCTGCGATCGATTTTGAATTCTTTGTTGAGTATTTCAACTAAAACATCTAATTTTGCTTGGTGTGTTTTAGCACTTTTTATCATGTCTTTATAATCTTTAATCGCCATGTTTTCCTTCTATAACTGCATATATAAATACGCGTATAAACCAACCTGCCGAAAATTTATATACACATTCACACCAATCTTACCGGTGTTGTCAAGAAGATTATTAGTTTGTCAAGTGGGTGGCAGAGATAGGCATCCACAACTGGCAGGCATTTTTCGGCGCAGACTTCCATTGACGTTCTCCACGGCTAAAAGCCGGGAGATTCTCCCTTCTCACTTTCAGAGCATCTGGAATCTCCCTCATCTGCTCCGAGAACATCACATGGAATTATGGGCTGTGTCAAATCAATCAACAGCCCCTACCCTGGATATATAGCACAAGGCTCATTTTGAGATGCCTGCTTCCCCACCGCCTATCTACAAACATTTGTGTTATTGTATTCAAACTCATCGGCAGTCCCGCCCACTTTCCCTAATTCATCTCCCGGTTTTAACCGTGCGCTTTCTTAGCGACTTTTCTGTAAAAAACGCGACTCGCATGAGAGAGAAGGTGCTACAGATTGCGGTTTTCTTACCGTTTTGTATAAAATTTTTTGATGGCAGTCAATCTCTCTGTAAAAAACTAAAAAAAGAAATAAGAAATAAGAAACAAAAATCTCAAAAGGTTTAAATTTCAGTTCTATTATATAGGATATGACTCAACCAATTATTGAAATAGGAGGAAAATCGCGGTATTTGGACATATTCAAGGCTTATGGAACCGCACTTTGCTTGTTCAGTGAAGATATCAATTTTTCAGTACAACGAAAGTTTGGTTTCATTTTCACAATAGAGAAAAGCATTGAGGCTGAAGAAATACAAAAGATATTGAGGGAAAGACTTATCATAGAACTCAATGGCATGCTTAGCATGCATGACCTATACGACCATGAAAGGAGCATCTTAGATTTTAGTGCAGGTGCAAACTTGATAGAGGAAGACGCAGTTAATGTTCCCAACAACTTGAGAAAAATATTTGAGGCGTTGAAAGATGGTCGCGAACTAAACATGTCTTTTAAGATACCCATCACACTCGATCCCACTTTCGTTGGAAATACCGTTGATGCGATGAGTTATGCGCTAGCCTGGGTTGGCTTTCACAATTTTGCTCCGATTTACAAATACATACAAGATGATAATTACAAGGCGGTTCATGTATTCATTCCAATAATTTCCGAGGAAAAATATAGGGATATTGACCTCATCAGCCTCGCAGAATTAAAGCCACATCACATAGTGCACGAAGGTTCTGATGTATATATGGCGTTTCCCGAACTCGCACTATTGTTTCACATTACACACACAGAGACAATAGTACTGCCATTTTTTGTCATGAATAATAGGAAACTTTCATTAGAAACATATACAATATACTATACAGACGGCAAGGTGTGTGCGGGCAGTCCGTCCGTGATGAACCTCTTCAATCTAGCGAGATTTATGTATGACCTTAAGGTAAATGCTACAGAAGTTTTCGAATTCATTGACACCCTGCTTCAAATGGATGTAGAGGCTTCGCGAATTCTTGTGAACGCCATCGAGACAGATAACCCCGATAGGTTTTATGAGGCACTCCGCAAAATGCACGAGTCAAAAGTACCAATACCAAAGAGTGTGGCAAGGCAAATAATGAAATACATTGCTGAAATAAATGAGTTTGAAAAACCAAGATACTAAAAAATTAAAAAATTAAAAAACTGAAAAACTAAAAAAGCACGATTTTGTTTATTTTTTCCCGCTTTTAGAGTGTCATCAAGATTCGCTTTTCCACGAGAATTTAGATGCCCCATTTGCACCAATGTGGCGTGCCTCTATGTGTGCTCTCTTCAAATGTCCTCCTCAAATGTCCTCCTTAAATGTCTTACCTTTTATTTTTTCAACAAGATTAATAAACCGTTTTGGTGTGTTTATGCATGAGTGAGATTGATGATTTCGCAAAAGCAGTGCTCAATAAAGCGAAAATAGTACAGTTAGCCAGCGGAGAACGGCTTCTTCTCATTGAGATACCGCCACTCGGAGACCCAAACGACGGCTTGAGGAACCCATACGCGAAACTAATAGAAGAGGTCAATGAGAGCATTAAAAGCGGGTATGCATTCGAAGGCATATTTTTGAAAAGTGGTAAAACATCAATCGCACTGCGCCGTGATAAATATGTGCTGTTGCTGAACACCGCAAAAAAAATCGGTCGTAAAAAAAGCAACACTGCGTACCTTTTTGAAATATCAAAGAATGACATAAAATTCGCTGGAAAGTATGATTACAACAATGATTTTCAATCACTGCTTGAGAGAGTTTCCGAAATTCTGACAATAGTTGGAGAGGTCATCTCCCTCTCCGAATTCCTAAGGGGGTGATGGAGACGACAAGTGGTGTTATTTGCATGGCTTTTGACAAAGTTAGCACTTATATGTCGATATACAGATTCAATTTCAGGTCTGATGCTCCACATGTGCCAAGCAGCGAGGTAATTATAGATGTAAGAAACATATACGCGTTGTGGAAAAAACCGCTTGTCGTGATAGCATATGTTAGTGATATTGAGTATCACAGAGCATATAGAACCAACATTCCAACCACTCCACCGCTCGGGGGAATATATTGTGAGATATATGCATGTCCATATTGTGGTGGAAATCTCGACTTAGATGGAGACGAGTATTATTGCCCGCGGTGTCATCATTATGACATAATGAAATTCAAGATAAGGAAAAAATTCATTTACAAATACCGCAAATATGTTGGAAATATTGATGCTGGCAGTCCAATAACAGACCCTGAACTGTTGTATATAACTTCGCACAACTGCAAATACGCAGCACAAACTTTCGCGAAAAAATACGGTTATGATGTTGAATATATCTTAACACCATTATATTTCGAGGATCAAGTGTATTTCGATAAAAAAACTGAATTACTTGTAGTTCGTGGGCAAAATGCATCATTCCGCATTTTGGAGGGTTGCTATCTCGGACCGGAAAAGCCATTTGACTGCGGCATTTTCCTTGAACTCTCATTCCGCACTCCATCACCAGATTACGCGTATGCAAAACTGCGTAAATCGTAAATGATTCAGCAAAACTTATAAGCCATTGAACGGTGATGCATCATGCAAAGGATTACATATCCGCGGATACAATTGACTATTGATGAACTCTCTGAAGGAAAAATCGGAAGGGCATTCAATAATAGGACGCTTTTCGTGTCGCGACAACTTGTCAAGGAGGAAAATGTAATGACAAAATTTGTCGAATTTCCCATGCGCGGGAAACTTAACCCGATAATTCAAGATGAGACGACTAACTATGAACTCATCCCCGGCGAGAACATGTGTGTCGCGCTTAACATCGTGGACATTTTGAGCATCTTTGATAAGACATTATTACCAAAAATGAAAATAACAGATATTGATGCATCAGTTGATCTTTCCCCAAATTCAATTGGTAACACTTTCATAAATCAAGACGCTGCACTGTTAATCGCATCATTTCCAGACGAAACTCTCGCGTATGCCTCAGCGCGCAGTTTCATCAAACTTGTTGGAATAATAGAAAGAGAGATAATCGATGGGACAATCAGTGCTGACCTCAACGGAGAGGTATACTCTGTGCTGAAGTTTGAACTCGGAAGGAAAAACTTTGCCGTTGATGGTGATATCAATATTATGCTCGTAGGAAAAATATATGGTTTGTAAAGAACATGACTCTTTGGCTCTTTACTAAAAACCCTGGATTTTTTCTTCATTTTTTTCGCGATTTTTTGCACAAATCTGTAATTTTAAATCCTTTCTTTGTTTTCCCAATTATTTCCGGGTTCTATTCAAGCACCACAATAGCGGTTCTTCTAATTGTTTGTATTTCCAAAATTTTCCAAAGCCAAATAAATCGAGTTCCTCATAAAAAAATGGGACGAACTTTAGGAGATATATCGCCTCCAGCGGGTCAGTACCTTCACTAATGCGCTTTTTTGTGCCAAAAAAGAAGAAAAAAAGAGAAAAGTTAAGGAAAGTTAGGAGTTATGTAAAATCATTTTTCCACTGAAATTTGAAATACGGTCCATCTATAGCAATGCTATATCTGATGCTTATGCCCTCCTTCTCAATTTCCTCGAATATTCCGTTTTGGATCGCTACAAGATCCACAAGGGTCAGTTCTGGCTCATCCTTGAATGCATTTATGAGTATTCTTGCTATCATTCCTGATTCTGCAGGTGTAAGTATTGCATCTCCGACCGTCTTAAGGCTGTTAGGTGGTAAACTTTTTTGTGTGTACTCCTCAAATATTCTTCTGATAGTATCTGCAAGTATGGAAAGTTTTGACATATTCTTGTCAAGAATGGATGTTAAAAAACATTTCTTTCGCGATTTTTTAGATAAATAGCATGGTAAAATTGTGTTCAAACCTTGTTCTAAGTGCTAAAAAAATGAAAAATGGTGAAACTATGCTCAACCTTGTTGGAAACTATGTTAGAAATTCCAAATAAAATTCCAAACAGATTTCAAACAAATTTCAAATTTTACTTGGAAAGAGGTCTTGCCTAATGTTTCCGATTATTTAGAATTTTTTAGTGTTTTTGGTGGTGTGTAAGGGAAGTACAAGACTGAAAACAACAGAAAATGCAAGAAAAAAAAAATGAGAAAAAATGAGAAAAAAATGAGAAAAGAGGGAAATCTATATTTTTGGGAAATATCACTCGTGTTATTTACTAATTTTGCAAGTTTATTACAAAAACCTTAAAAAATAATTTTTAATATTTTATTAATATGCCGAGGTTGAAATTGTTAGGACAAGAGTACACATGGTATTTCGATGAGAATTTTAACAAGGTAGTTTTCAAAACACTGCCAAAGACTAAAGAGTTGAATCCAATCGTTGAGTTTCAGAAGGTGCTGACAGCATCCCTTGGTGCACTGATCAAAGCATATTCCATAAAATCTGGAAAGCGGATTGCTGGCAAGTACTCAATCGCCGCTTTTCTCAATGCACACTTTAGGCATGCTCTTGTGAAGTTATACCGTGAAGGAAAACTGCAGGAATGGAAACAGATTGGTATTACAGATGCTGCGGTTCGCGAATTCAGAGAACGCGTTCTCGAAACTTTGTCCAAAGTAGCAGTGTTATGGAGGCATTTAACTCCTCTTGTTAATGATCAATCCCCCGAGGGAATTGCGAAATGGCGCGTTCTCTTGGAGGTATGCCTCCCCGCTGCTTCATTCTCTCCCGATAGTATCACTGGAAAAATATTTGAATCCAAGGAAGAGAAATGGAAGATTGTTTCTGACGAGTCCAAGAAACTTGTTGAATACTACGATACTATTAATTTTGATGTTCTCTCGAAACCCGCTGGCACCACACCTATGGCTGCACCCGCTCCAGTTCCAACAGTGGCATCAACACACACCCCCATTGAGGAACTTGTAAAGAAGAAAGAAAAACGCGATGAAATTGTGCCAATACGCCTTTAAAATTGAAACCTAAAACAAATAATAAAATAAAAAATACTTTTTTTGCTTTTTGTTTTTTGTTTTCTGTTTTTTTCCTTTTTATTATTAATCGGTAATCGGGCATTTTTAACAATTTTAGCAATTCTAATAATTTTCATCGATATTTTTATAAACCGAGTGTAAAAGATACTCATGAGGGAAATACCAAACAGTTTGTTTAAGGTTCTCGCAGTTGAAGAAATGTCATTGCGCAAAATGAAGATTGGTAGGGCAATCGAGAAAGTTGTTGAAAAATCACTCGAGTACGCATATAGGACTAAACCCATCCCAAACATAATATTTGTTCATGAGTTAATTTACTGCCCGCAGAGGAGCATATACGCAAACGATCCACAATATAAACACATACTCATAGAAAATGCTGAAAACCCAGTGTATCTCACAGGACATATCGTTGAGAAGGGAGTATCCCAATACATGATTGAGGCAGTTCCAGAGGTCATTCGTTCGTATGTTGTAGAAAAGGAAATTATAGGATACAAAATAATGGGTGAAATTGACATACTTTATGACCATACTCCAATCGAAGTAAAGTTTTCCAGTAGGGGTGTCAATGCACCATACGAGCATCACTTGATCCAAGTAAAACTATACATGTGGCTTCTCAATTCCAATCGTGGAGAACTGATATACATCTCTCCTTTTGGAATAAAGGCATTTGAAATTACCGAAGCCTTAGATGATAATGATGTAATGTCATTGATTACAAGGTTTAAAACGGAAATAAAACCAGTATGGGATTGGGAATGTACCAAATACTGTCCGTTTTACAACATATGCACAAACCCATATAAGAAGCCCAAACCCATATGAGAAATAGCAAAATAGCAGAATAGCAAATTGGGAGAAAATATCTGTTGAATAGAATGAACAACAAACCGTATTCAAAAGGGAAAGGTTTAACTATTTTTTCACATTTTACATCATGGACTTGAACGAAATCTCAGATATTGAGGTATCACAGTTTGATATTGAGCGCATCGCTCATCCGGATGCGAAAAAGTTTTTCAAGGAACTGCCGCGCGCAACCTCAACGGTTTGTATCGCCACATACAACTGTTCAGTCTCATTTCTCGAGAAAATACTCTCTCTTACTTCGAGTTGGGTGCATGTCAAACTGTTGATGAACAAAAATATGCTTTATGACAAATTGGTGGAGTTCTTGAAGACGCACAAGAAAATAGAGACACGGGTTCATGACAGAACCCACATGAAAATGTATATCGCGGGGGGGTATGTGCTGATGGGAAGCGGTAATGCGACGCTCTCCGCGTTTTACGAGCCAAAAGAGACTTTTCAACTGATAGATTTCAAAAAGGATAGGAAATCATACCGTGCGAAAAAACAAGAGTTCGAGGCGATGTGGAAGGAAGCAATACCATTTGAGATTGCAATTTCTGAGAGCGAAAAGGCGGAATCGTTCAAAGCTGCACATACGGAATTGATGAGGCTGTGCCTGCTGATAGAAACAAGATTCAGGGAACTGCTCGGTCGCAACGCCTTCTTCGTCGCGGATATGGATGTCTCCACAAGCATGTATCGCTTCCTATCACTCATAGTCCCGACACTATACAATGTGCTGAAGTCATCTGAGAAATTGCTCGACATTGATTGTGCTTATGTGTACTCGCTCGTTGAAGAGCTGTATGATGAGATACAGCGTGCACTTTCACATTTCACACGAATAATAATCTACCCGCTTATATTCGCGAAAAGACTGCAGAAGATAAATTCAATACTGTTGAGAATAATGCCCGTCATTGCAAGGAACATGAAGGAGGAAGAACTCGGAATTTTTTACAAGGAACTGCTTGAAGAAGCAAGAAAATTGTATTCAATCTTGAAATCAAAGCCCTTTTTCAATGATGTTTATGCGGGCATAGTGAATCTCGCAAAGACGCTGAATATAGGGACTGTAAAGACAATCGATGAAATAAATGTCGGTCTATCTCCGGACGAAATATCTGAGATAGAACTTGATGATGAAACACGAGGGGATATAGAGGAAATAATACGCTCGCAGAAAAATATGTTTAACGTTCTCTCCGATTTCAGATGACCGAAACAGAAATAGAAAAATAAAACGGATGGTATAGAAAAATAAGGATGGTATAAAATTTTGTTTTATTTTGTTTCATCTTTTATAGCTGCATCTCATAGTATTCTTCTGCGAGTTTGTTTGTGATAATATATGCCGTAATAGATGAGAATTCGAGGAAAACAAATGTGGAGAAAAGAACCTGGATGAACGAATCAATTGGATTTGCGGACATGAGCGAATAAACTATTGGTTCTGAAAGCGCACCGAAACCCGCGTTTATGAGTGATTCGATGAGCGGGCTTTTGGACTTGTTGAGGTTGAAGAGGTTGTCTGCAAAGCAGAATAGGGGATTCGCGACTGAAAACCAGATGAAGGGAAGTGCCACAAGCAGAACAACCATTACCAACACTATAATGTCTAATTCCCCACTCCAAAAAAGTATGTTTTGATATGTGATATAGTATGATAACGCGAATAGGAAGCCTGAAAAAACACGCATGATCATGTAATCACCCGATAATAAGCGATACAAAATTCAGCAGGAAGAATACGAATGATATGCCCGTTGCGATTATTATCCCCACAAGGTAGGCAAGTGCCGAGTACTGCCATGTTTTCTCGCGTGATAGGACATTCACGGTTATATATGCGAGTATCAAGAATGGCTGCGGGATAACCGAAAGTAAAAATGTCGCGAAAATGATGGATTCGAACACCGCAAGTAGAACAACTGCTGGGACAATCATCCTGCGCCTCATTAATGCTAAAAGAATGACAGCGGTCAGCAGCAGCCCCAATGCATATACCCAATAGAAATTCATCAAAAATTCCCTAAATCCACCGGTCATAGAAATAATTAAAAAAAACCAATATAAAATTCTCCAAACGATTGCTACCTGCTTGTTTTTCATACTCTATCCTCATACTTTGCTCTCATATTTTGTCCTCATGCTTTATCCTCATGCTCCATCCTCATGCTTTATCCTCATGCTTCATCCTCTTGTTCTTGTTCTATCATTGTGTTCTGTCCTCCTATTTTATCCTCATGTTTTATATCCCTCTTCTCTTCTTCATAGAAGATTGCCTCGCATTTTTCACCAATCTTTTTTATTATGTTATGTATGCCGTTCCTGACACTTACCATGGAAATACCAAAAAGTTTTCCTATTTCTACCTCGGTTTTTTTCTTTCCACACTTTAGGAGAGAAAGGTATAATAATCCTGCCGTGGTGCTTAAATTTATGGAAAAACTATTCGGGTTTATTCCTATAATTTCCATTAGTTTTTTTGCCTCTACAACAACATCCTCTCCAAACCTTCCCCCCATTAGTTCAATGTATTCCCCTATAGTTCTTTTCCTTCCAATATATGTTCCAATGGTGCGTATTATACGCATTATAGTTCTCTTGTCTAGAATTCCGCGTTTGAAACTTTTCTCAAAAATATTCAACGCGCGCTTCACCGGTATTCCTTCAACCTCAGATATCGCAAAAATGACCAACGCAAAAATGTAGTCCACTTTTTTCACTCTCATATAACCATGAAGTGGGATATGCAGCAGCTGTTTCGCGTAATCCCTCACACTGTCAATAAGTGCGTACTTGTTTGCTATGTCATCAATAATCTTTTCAAATTCCTTTCGTTTGTGCTTTATATAATAATTCTTTTCCTCATCCACAATGTATTACCAATTTCCCATTTATAAATCCGAATATTTATTTGCTAATAAAACCATGAAACCAAACAACAAGAAAAAAAGGAAATGGAAAAGTTGGGTAAATAATTGGCACATTTGACATTTATTTTATATTAGAAAAGGGTATAGAAGTAAAACCTTTCCGAGAGATTTTCATCTCGGACAATTGATGCGATACCGAGATCGCACAGTTCGCGCAGTGTTGTTCTCGCCCGCAGTTCCCCCCATCCAAACCTCTGTATAATGTCGGAAAGGACAACATAGTTTTTCCCCTCTGCGCGGTGCTGTAAAATCGCGAAATTTATGACTTTTCTCTGGTCCTCCTCCCTTATGGTCTGCCTTCCCGTTATCACCTCCTTCCCATCAATGACAAGTATCCTGCAGCCGTTTTTTTTCGCGATTTTTTTCACCTTCTTTGGTTTTATGTGTATCTTCCGTATCGATAGTTCGCTTAATAGTGTCGAGAGATATATTACCTCCCCTGGGTGTGAGAGTATTATACTTATGATAATGTTCTCAATGTTGTTCTTTTTATTTGACAGCAAGAATTCTATTGGTGCGACTTGCATCAAGAACATCTTATATTCAAGAGGGGGATAGATACTCGCAGCGTATTTCTTTTCAATAATGGAATATATCGCAGAAACGCAGTTCGAAATCTCTGTGCGCATCGAATCTTGCGGCATTGTTAATGCGGAATGAAGAATTCTCTCGGAGAGATTTTTCAAAACAGAAAGCAGTATGTTGAGATTCTCCTTGTTTGTGTGTTTAACATATTCTAATTCTGATGATATCAAGAAAGCGGTATCAGAAAGCATACGCAGCATCTCGTTATAATTGTTTATTGATTGTATCGTGTCTTCCATATAGTTGTCAAGTGGCATAGTTTCGCGAAATGATATGTATGTTTTAAGTAGAGTTATCGCACTTTTTATTGTTTTGATTATGTCAATGATGCAGTTGTTGACAAAACTTTCATATTTTTCTTGTGCAAGTATCACATACTTACTTTTTCAAGAAATTTATAATCTTTTATATATGCGTTTTGCTGTTCCCGACAGCATATAACAGCCGCAGGTAGGTCCACACATTCCTTGACCTTTCGCGATTTTTTTCCAATTGATATACATATACCCTCTATACTTAGTAGCAGCAAAGCATATAAACTGTTGTGCCAAATATACGCATGTCGAGAAATGAACTATTTGTCGCGGCGGGAGATTGGTTGCGGAATGATGCGTCTCGACAGTACTTCAGAGCAGATGATATACTATCCATTATTCAAAACTTTGTGTTTGATTTTCAAGATGTCCATATTGATGAACATCATAAAATTTACTTTAAATGGTGATGGGCAAATCGATGTTTATATCAAAAGGGATAAAATACAGCGAATAAACTACATTGAAATTATCGTAAAAGGCTGCTCTAGACTAATTAATTATCTGGCACGAGAGTTTCAAAAAAAGGGAATTTTTCCAAAATATGATTGTAAAAATGAAAAATGCTATGTATTTAAGATTTAAGTAATCACTGTATCTTTTATTTTTATCAATGTTTTTTGAAGTCTTGATGCCTCTCTACGGTGAGATGACCACGATAAGAAACCACAATGTATAAATTTGCGATTTTCCATATTGTTTTATGGGAAATGCTGGAGATGTCGGGATAAGGTTTGAGTTTGAGGAGAGGGATTATTTTCGCGACATTATAGATTTCCCATTTCTCTTTCTTTTTGCCATTGCCGTTTTCTTTTTTCTCTACGCCTCGCTTATTTATGCCGAACTTGTGTTCATACTCGCATTTATAATGCTGGTTGCGGGATTCTCGGCAAGGATGTCCTTAAACTATACGACGCTTTTCGCATCAAAAACCGAAATGTCCGGAGATTATTCCTCAATTCTAATGTATTCACTGTTTGTTGTTGTCATTATAGAGGTGGAGAATTTCATTATCTCCCGCTTTCTTTTGCTCTCATATTCCCTTTCTTTTTCATTTCTCGAGATAAACAAGATAGCGATAATCCTCGTTTCAGTGGCAGAAGAGACATTCTACAATTTCATGATGAACGCACTCTCCACAGCGGTATTTCTCATCCGTTTTAACAAAATTGAGGCAGTTGTATACTCGCAGGTCATCAACTCGGTTGCGTTTTACATGCTCCACACACTGCATTATTCCCCGGGAATGTTCCCCCTTCTTCTGTCATTCCGCATTACAATGAACCTTGCATATCTCCTCTCCAAGAGAATAAGCATACCCGTTATCTCGCATCTCACAGTCAATATCATCGCGGTTTTTTTATAATTGCGCGAAACTAAAACTCAATACTCGAATTCCTTTAAATTCATAAAATTTATAGTTAACAAATGTTAAATATTTCATGACTAATAATACACCGCTGTTAATTGAAAACCCATATTTTGAAATATTGCGGGAATATGCCAGAAGGACAACACACATTTTCCTATCTCCAGTATTCGCAAACATCTCCCTCACAGCAAAGTATACAAAGAGTATTCCGCCATTTTACAATGCGGTAGTCTCGGAGAATATCGGAACTACCCCCATGCCCCTCTCAACTCTGATGTTCAACATACGGAATAGGGCACTCATGGAGCAAGGAATACCAACAATTATATGGAAACGACCGCAGACACTTGACGGCACAACAAATATATTACCACTGCCATCACCAATCACAGTCGCGTTAAATCACAAAAACTTGAAGTTCCTATCTTCTCAAAACATTTCCGACATTGTGGAATGTGCTATCACTTCAAGAAACAGAGAAGAGTTTGAAAAAAACATGGATAGCAAATTCGGTGCAGTTTCTTCAATAATGCAGTCTGTTTTCCGCGCACTTCTTGAACAAACGCGCATGTTCAACACGCCCGGATATATCGTTGAAGATCCGCAATTGATATTTTGCGGTGTTCCACAGACGCGCGCTCTTGTCGCCATACAATATGATGTTGATTCTTACTCACTTTCTGAAATTGAGAAGATTCTCGGTATAACAAACGAGTTGAAAGCGAGATTAAGACAAGAGTTATATGACAGTATGCGTGGAATTGACGAGGTGGAAAGAATAAGAGCGGTTGATGAGGAATTCACAAATTATTTGCGTAAATACATCTATGAAAAAATATTCCCGACAATTCCAAAATTCCCCAAATTTTTCTATATAGATACGGTATCTTGGAGGTACATCGCAGTCGATACTGACATGATACTAAACTCCATCGCAATTGCAGAGGTGTTATATAACCGTCCAGCACAAGTGCTGCGGTCTATAATCCAGATGATTTACAAAAGTGTAGGTCGGGAGTTCTTTTCAGAATATGAGAGAAAATTGCTCGAACTTGCCAGTGAGCAACTCGTAATCCCTGAAAATATGCGGACATCACCAGAATTGCGCGCATTTGCAGAAAAAATGCGATATCACATTGCTTTCATAATGGACTCAAAATTACAAGAATTCGCAATAAATAACCTGCATCTCATCGCAAGGTTGAACATTCGCGAACTTTTACCGCGTTTTACAGATATACGCTTCTCATTTTTTGAGAGATCATTCATGTGCGAAATCATGGCGGACATCCCGCTACTCTACAACGCAGAACGCGCAAAAGTAGAGCAGAGACTTTCGAGGGCAAATCGCGAATTGAACGAGACTAAGAAAAAACTTCAAGAACTTGGAATAAGGGAAATGGCAGAAGAGGACATAATGAACCTTCCAAAAGAAGTATGGGAACCACTACAGAAAGCAGTGCGATTGTCAAAAGAGGTGGATTTCCTTCGCATGAGACTTGAAGAACTTAACAAAAGAACCCCATATGCGTATCACATTTCAAGCGATTTCTCCCGCAGTGAGAGACTTATTGTAGGTCTTGAAGTTCCACCATTCTTCTTTATGACATTACATTCTGTTTCAAAGCACACAAAACGCGTCCTCTCCCATCTATATACACTACCCCACATTCTACTTAGCCTCAACTACATCGCGTATTTTTTGATACGCCTCGTTGATGAAGATGTATTCTCAAATGTTTATGATGTAGGCGCGAGAACACTGCGATCATTTAACCTCGCAGATTGGTTGTACATAATGACACTTACTGAGACACTTGAGGACAGATTCATCGCTCATATATTCTACAATATTCTGCATCTCGACACGAAAATATATGAGAGATTGCGTGCGCAAAACAGAACCGATAATTATAAGGAAGAAGTCAATAACAAGTGGCAGATGTTCAAAAACATGATACGCTCGATTGCATATCGCTTGCTCGCAACGCGCGAGGAGATAATGAACCCATTCTTTACAACAATACGGATATATGATGACCTCGAGATAACATTGAACGACTATATCATACGATTATATGATCTCGCGAAGGTCATAAATCTTGCGCCCGACCGATTCGAAAGAGCAAAAATAACCGCGTATGTGATGCGCTGGATTGCATACATTGTAAAGTATATGAGTTCACAGAGGGAAATGCTCACCACAATTGGAATCTCTGAAAATGATTTACAATATATTGATGAAATACTATCAAGCATGGTTGTCGTTTCTAAAAAAGAAAAAGAAAGAACTGAAGAAACCAGGGAAACTGAAGAAACTGAAGAAACTGAAGAAACCTATTGAATAAAACGCATAAAATAATGAGAGCGGAAAAGCAGAAAAGCAGAAAAACTGTTAAAAGATGGCAATTTTTTTCTATCTATTTTTGTTTGATATTTTATTGTTTATTTTATTTTTATTTACCACATTGAACGCATCCGGATGCCAAAATCTGGATTCCGGCGAAAATCACTAAAATCGTGATTCGTACCTTGTAGGATCTGTGGTCGACGAACGAAATGTTTAAAAAATGCTTCTCAAATAGCATCAAGAGGGAATAAAAAGCGGGTATGTAGCCTACCTATAAGGGTTTGAAACCATAAAACTAAAGATAACACGAAAAACACGAGTATGGTATGTAGCCTACCTATAAGGGTTTGAAACTCTTGTGAATCTGCCTCTATGTATACCGTGTAAAGCCCGTATGTAGCCTACCTATAAGGGTTTGAAACTCTTGTGAATCTGCCTCTATGTATACCGTGTA
>Ga0065718_1005034_pt1 | contig 24710 bp, 29 predicted proteins | sample GBSCel77sediment_2_FD_59105 | JGI IMG/M metagenome (GOLD analysis project Ga0065718, IMG submission 59105) | Hot spring sediment microbial communities from Great Boiling Spring, Nevada - cellulolytic enrichment CS 77C v3 (version 3) | ecosystem: Environmental > Aquatic > Thermal springs > Hot...
CTGTAGAAGAAATTGGGCATTAGAAGTAAGAGCTACAAGTAACTATTCTTCTGATGAAGTATTTAGATATCCAAGTTTGCCATCAAATATTGTTAAAAGCACTAGTCGTTTAGGATCTGGGAAAATTACTAGAAAATATATAGGTGATTCCCTTATTTCTTTAATAGTTAATAATAAGGATGAAACTAGAACTACAGTGCTTATTCCTTTAGCTGATGTCATACAATTATGTGGTGATATTGACGGATGCTCATTCTATATTTATAAAAATTTCCATAACTCAAATGAAACTTATGAAATAATAGGGCCTATGTTATTAAGATATGATATTTCAACTAAAAAATGGGTTAGCGGTTATGAAGAGCGTGCTAGGTACAGGGCAGGTACTGATGGAGATGGTAATACTCAACATATTTGGGATCCTGTGAATTGCTATTTCACTGATGGCGAATACATAGATGGCCAAAATAAAGGTGATCCATATATAGGTTTAGGTCTTTTAGATTGGGATCCTAATGAAAACAGATATTGTTATTTGGTAATAAAAGACTAATTTTAACTATAAATCAATTTGTAATTTATAATATATCTAATGAAATTCTTTGCAGATTTGCATTTGCATTCAAAATTTTCTCGTGCTTGTTCAAAAAATTTAGATTTAGAAAATTTAGATTATTGGGGAAAATTTAAAGGATTAAATCTAATAGCCACAGGAGATTTTACTCATCCTTTATGGTTTCAAGAACTTAAAGAAAAATTAGAGCCTAATGGGAAAGGTTTTTTTAAATTAAGAAATTCTAATAGTGATATTTATTTTGTTTTATCTTGTGAAATAAGTTCTATATTTTCAAGAAAAAGAGAAGTTAAAAGAATACATTATTTAGTTATGTTCCCTAATTTAGAAGATGTTGAAAAATTCAATAAAAAATTATCAACATTTACAAATTTATCAAGTGATGGAAGGCCAACTTTAGGCTTAGATATCATCGATGTTATAAAAATTGCTTTAGACATAAATGAAAATTCTATAATAATTCCTGCTCATATTTGGACTCCATGGTTTAGTTTATTTGGATCAATGTCAGGATTTGATTCTATTGACGAAGCTTTTGGTGAATATAAAAAATATATTTATGCAGTAGAGACAGGTCTTTCAAGTGATCCTAAAATGAATTGGCGTCTTTCTCAATTAGATAATTTTCAAATAGTTTCTTTTTCTGATTCACACTCTCCTTATCCTCATAGAATTGGTAGAGAAGCAGTTTTATTTGAATTAGAAGATGATTCTTATTTTAGTTTGTTAAAAGCTTTAAAAAATCCTGATGAGAAAAACAAAATTATTTTAACTATAGAATTTTATCCTGAAGAAGGAAAATATCATTATGATGGTCATAGAAATTGTAATATCAGATTTTCTCCTAAAGAATCTAAAGAAAATAATTATATCTGCCCTATTTGTTATAAAAAAGTAACAATTGGTGTTATGAGTAGAGTTGAAATGTTAGCTGATAGAGATGAAAATTATACGCCTGAAAATAGACCTCCTTTTAAGCATATTATTCCCTTAACAGAGATAATAGCAGAGGCTTTAAACTCTGACCCAACAACGCAAAAAGTTTTAGATATATATTTTAAAATATTAAATTTTTACGGAAATGAATTTAATTTCTTTTTAAATCCTAATGGTTATGCAAGACTTAAAAATTTAATTCCAGAAAAAGTATTTTTAGCTATAGATAGATTTTTTAAAGGAGAAATTTATATTGAACCTGGTTATGATGGAGAGTATGGAAAGGTTAAAATATTATTAGAAGAGAAAAAAGCACAAACAGAATCAGAAGAAAAAGTAATTAAAAGATTATTTTAAATATGATAATTTACTATCTTTTATATGAAATTTATCAAGATTTCTTTAGGTTTTTAAGTTTTTGGTATAAAGAAGCTATTAGATTTATTTTTAGTGAATTTGTAAAAAATTTTCTTTTTATCGAAAAACAATTTAGTATAAGATTAAATTTGAAACATTTTTTTAAACCACTTTATGGTATAAGATCAATTGAAGCCTATTTTTATGCAATCCCCCTGAGAATTTTTTTAATCTTAACCTCATTATTTTTGCACTTGCTTAATGTTTTAGTTTTTTTAATACTTTCCCTTTTATGGATATTATTTCCAGTTTTATCTATTTTTATTTTTAAATTAATTTGAAAATGGAAAGATATTTTAATTATCCATTGCTCCATTTATCTCCTTTTCAGAAAGTAATTTATAAAATTTTCCTTGATGCTATTAGATTTTTTTTGATAATTTTAGGACTTTCATTTCTAATTTTGATTAGAAAATTTCCCTTTAATTTAATAGGATTTTGGATATTAGTTGTATATCTTTTTTATTTTGTTTATTTTAGAAAAAGAGGATTTAAAAACTTAAAATATGAAGAATCAAATAATATTGTTGATTATTTCGATGAATTAACCAAGTTTTTATTATTAACTGTCGTTGAAAAAGCAGAAATTGCAAAAGATCCTAATAAAGTTCAATTTATTTTGGTTTATCAGTTGTTAGATACAAAAGAAATTAGAAACTTAATTAATAGGCTAAATTTAAACCTTAAAGACCTTAAAAATCAAATTAAAGAAGTTATTCCTGAAACAGAAAAATTTGTAAATATGGATATAAAAGAAAATATTAGAAATTTAATTTTGAAAAATTTGGAGCCTATATTAGCGAGATCCTATGAAATTGCCAAAGATTTAAACTTTCCTTATGTTTCCTTATCTTGCCTTTTTTTGGCTTTAGTTGAAAAAGGAAACCCTATTTTAAATGAGTTTTTTAATAGAAATAATATAACTGTAGAGAATGTAAAACCTGCAATTGTTGTTGAATATTTCAAAAAAATTTATTTAAAACCAAAATTTCAACCTCATTCTGTATTTTTAAATTTTATTCCAAGAAGAAGGTGGCTAAATAGAACTTGGACTACGTCTCCTACTTATTTTTTGGATAAAATAGGAGTAGACCTAACTTATTTCGCAGAAAGAGGTGAATTAGGATTTATTATAGGCCATCAAAAAGAAATTGAAGCTATAAACTCTAAATTAAAAAGAGAAGAAAATTTAAATATAGCTTTAATTGGAAGAGAAGGAAGCGGAAGAAGTACGATAGTGTATCATCTAGCTTATCTTATAAGTAAAGATTTAGTTCCAGAAAAATATTTTGATAATAGAATAATTCAAGTAAACTTGCCAGAAATTTACGCAGGCGACCCTACAGAGTTTCAAACAAATGTTAACCAAATTTTATCTGAAGCAGTTCATGCAAGTAATGTAATTTTGTATTTTCCAGAATTCCATCAAATTTTATTGTCTCCAATTTATTCAGTAATTTGGCCTTTAATTTATCAATATTTAAAATCAGGAAATTTATCCATAATTGCAAGTTTTACTCCAGATGGTTTTTCTAAAGCAAATTCTTTATTTAGTTTAGATTCAATATTTGAGATTATAGAAATTGAAGAATTAAATGAAAGTGAGGCAATTACTCTTTTGACATTAGAATCAATTATTTATGAAAAAGAATACAAAATAATAATTTCACCGCAAGCTATCACAAAAGCAGTAATTTTAGCTAAAAAATTTTTGATTCATAAACCATTGCCAGCTTCTGCAAGAGATTTATTAAAAGAAGCTATAGGATTTGCTAAAAGTTTGGGAATGAAATATTTAGCTGAGGAGATTATTGGAGATACATTCACAAAACTAACAGGTATTCCTATTAAAGCACCATTAGCTGCAGAAAAATATATTTTAGAAAATCTAGAAGAAATTATTCATCAAAGAATTGTTGATCAAGATTATGCAGTAAAAGAAGTAGCTAGAGTTTTAAAAATATATAGAGCTGGAATAGAAAAAAGAAAAGGACCTATCGCCTCTTTTTTGTTTATAGGACCAACTGGAGTTGGGAAGACAGAATTAGCAAAAGTTTTAGCGAAAATTTATTTTGGGGGAGAAGATAGGATGATAAGATTAGATATGGCAGAATTCCAGAATTTAGAAGATATAGAAAAATTAATAGGTAGTGAAGATGGCAAAATTGTAGGAAGGCTTACTGAAGAAGTTCTAAAAAATCCATACTCTTTAATTTTATTAGATGAATTTGAAAAAGCTCATCCTCAGATATTAAATCTCTTTTTACCAATTTTTGATGAAGGTTATATAAAAGATGGCCTTGGAAGGACTATAGATTTTTCGAATACTTTAATTATATGTACATCTAATGCTTTGTCAGATTATATTAAAGAAGAAATAGAAAATGGTAAAACCATAGAAATGATTTCTCCTATAATCAGAGATAAACTATCAGAAGTATTTAGAGTTGAACTTTTAAACAGGTTCTCCGGCGTCATAATCTTTAAAACTTTAAGTAGAGAAGACGTTGAAAAAATTTTAGATATATTAGTAAAAGATTTAAATGGTATGCTTTTGCAAAAGTTTGGGATTACAATAGAACTTAAAGAAAATGCTAAAGAAAAAATAATAGAATTGGGATATAATCCAATATATGGGGCAAGAGAACTTAAAAGGACAATAGAGAGAGAAATTTTAGGTCCACTATCTGAAGTTATTTTGAAAGAAGAAATAAAAAGGAATGAAAAAATAATAATTGATTATCAAGATAACTTTATTTTCGAAATAGTTAAATAATGAAAAAAACCATTTTAGTGTTTATTTTTTTTATCATGCTTTCTTTAATATTGTATATGATTTTTGAATTTCTGAATACTTCTAGAAAAGTTTTTATTTTTAAACCAAGTATAGTAGAAATTTTTAAACCAGATAATTCAAAAGCTTTTCTTTTTTTAGGAAAAGTTGGGGGGCATCATTATGGAGCAGAAAATACTGATGCAATGTTTGTAGTTTATATAAAAGATAATAAAATTTTTATTATCCACATACCTAGAGACTTAATAGTTAGAATTAACAATGATTTTTATAAAATAAATTCGCTTTATTCTTTAAAAAAAATTAATGAACTTCTTTTTGAAGTTAGCAACTTTACCGGTTTAAAAATAAAAAAATATATTGTTGTAGATTCTTTTATTGTTAAAAAAGTTATTGACTTGTTAGGAGGAATAGAAGTTGAACTTAAATACCCAGTAACAGACGCAGTAACCGGATATACTTTATATCCTGGTAAATATAAATTGAATGGAGAATGGGTAGACTTTGTAATTAGATCAAGATACTATCCTGATGGTGACTTTACTCGAATGAAAAATCAGTTTATAATTATTAAATCTCTTAAAGAAAATTTGCAGAAAACAAGCATTGATAATCTTTTCAGGATTTTTAATTTTATTGTTGGATCTAAAAGTCATTTTGAGACAAATCTTGATTATAAAGAAATGATAGATTTGATTAGACAGGTTTCAAAGATCAAAAATCAAGATATTAAGGAAATTTGGATAGGTTATGATAAAAACATATGGATAGATGGGACTTTTAATATCAAGATTAATTCACATTATGCACCAGCATATGGATTATATCCTAAAAATGGAGTTGGGGAATATTCAACAATCAGAGAAAAAATTAAAGAAAAAATTACCGAAGAGTATTAGGAAATATATACGAGAATTGAAAGCCCAGCTTAGAAGAGAACTGATTTCTGAAGTAGAAATTCAAAAAAGGGTTGAGGAAATTATAAAAAAATTTATTCATGCAGATGCTTGATAAATTGAAAAATTTAAAAAAAATAATAAGAAGTAAAATACCTAAGTCATTGATAAATTTTTATCATTATCTTTTTTCTTTGTTTGGTGCTATTTATTATAAATTTCCTTCTAAAGAGATTGTAGTTATAGGTGTTACAGGAACAAAAGGTAAAACTACAACTTGTTATCTTATCTATACTTTGCTTTCTAAATTAGGAATAAAAACAGCACTTTCATCTTCTATGTATTTTTATTTTGGGGAAGAAAAGGTTGAAAATAAAAGTAGAATAACTATGCCTGGTAGATGGTTCTTGCAAGAATTTTTAAGAATTGCTGTAAATAAACAATGCGAAGTAGCAGTTATAGAAGCAACCTCTGAAGGTTTATGGCAAAATAGGCATAAATTTATAGATTTTGATATATGTGTTTTTCTCAATTTGCATCCAGAACATATTGAACATCATGGAGGCTTTGAAAATTACAAAAGAGCTAAAGGGAAATTATTTGAAAACCTTTTAAAAGGAAGTAGGAAATATTTTAGGGGTAAATTACTAAAAAAAACAATTATTGCAAATTTGGATGATTTTTACTCTGACTATTTTTTGTCATTCCCATCAGAAAGAAAAATAACATTTGGATTTGAAGGCAATCCGCAAAAAAGAGATCATCTTCAGATAATTAACTATAAGCTAACAACAAAAGGGAGCTATTTTGTTTTAAATGAAGATTTTGAAGATAAAAAAGAAGCAAAATACTTCACGAAGTTATTAGGCAAGCAAAACCTATATAATATTCTCGCTGCCCTTTGTGTATTAAAAGGTTTAGATATTCCAATTAAAAGTGTAAAAGATGATTTAAAAGATATCGATCCTTTGCCAGGACATTTTGAGATAATTCAAACTAAAAAATTTAAAGTAATTATTGATTATGCTCATACACCTGATTCTATTGAGGAACTTTATAAAAATATTTGGGAGATATTTAAACCAAAAAAACTTTTATGTCTTGTAGGTTCGGCTGGTGGTTTTAGAGATAAATGGAAAAGGCCAGAAATTGGCAAAATTGCAGCAAAATACTGTCATGAAATAGTTATTTCAAATGAGGATCCTTTTGATGAAGATCCTTTAAAAATTATGAAAGAGATAGAGTATGGAGTCAAAACTTATTTAGCAGAATATGAATTTGATAAGCCATACAAGATCATAGAAGATCGGCGTGAAGCTATTAAATATTTATTTGAAAATGCGCAAAAAAATGATATAATTGTATTAATAGGCAAGGGCGCTGAGCCAACTATAGAAACAAAAGAAGGTTCTATTCCTTGGAATGAAAAAGAAGTAGTTTTAGAATTGATTAATGAATTAAAGATTAATAAGAAAAATGAAAATAATAGAAGCAGTAACAAATAGATTAAATTTTTTAAGGATTCATAAGATTGTAAATGATGATGAGAATTTTATTTTAGAATACATAGCTTCTCATAGTAAAAATGATATTGATCCTAGATTGAAAATAAAATTGTTGGAAGTATTAAAAGCTTTAGTAAAAAGGAGTAAAAAACCATTCGGAATGTTAGTAATTTTAGGATGGAGAAGAGAATGGAATGCTCAGTACTCTGCTTTACTTGATGAAACTCAAAATCTGTTTGAAGAAAAGCGATACGATTTAAAAGACATGAATATTGATGAATTAGTTAAAGTTTTTTCTATGCTTAAAAATTTTGACGGTGCTGTTTTGATTAATAAAGAAGGAATAATAATTGCTAGCGGTATATACTTGATAAATCTAAATCCTAAAAAGGCATTAGAAAAGTTAAAGTTAAGAGGAGAAGATCTTTCTCAGGCATTTGGTTTTAAAGAAAAAGTTCATACTAGGCATATTACTGCTATTACTGCATCTTTAATTCTAGATAGTACTACGGTCTATACTGTATCTGAAGAAAGTCAGGTTATTAGAATGTATGAAAATGGTCATATAATTTATTCTACTTTAAAAGAAGAACAAAAGTATTTGATTCAAAAAATTAAAGAAAATAATAAGAATAAGTAAATATAATAGTTCTTGAAATTTTATAAAGATTTGAGTATAATTTTTAATAAAGCAATTTTTGTGTTTGTTGTAAAAATTGCACCCTTATGACTTTTTAAGAAAGATTCTTAATTATCCGGGCTGGACTTTATATGGGAGTTTGATCCTGGCTCAGGGTGAACGCTCGCGGTGTGGATAAGGCATGCAAGTCGTACGGTCATGAAGTAGATTTTTTCTACTTCATGATACGTGGCAAACGGGGCAGTAACACGTGCCTAACCTACCCTGGAGACGAGGATAACCCCCGAAAGGGGACTAATCCTCGATGGTCCTATCCTTACACAAGTAAGGATAGGTAAAGGGGCGATAAGTCCGCTCCAGGAAGGGGGCGCGGCCGATCAGCTAGTTGGTGGGGTAATGGCCCACCAAGGCTAAGACCGGTAGGGGGCCTGAGAGGGTGTTCCCCGCCAAGGGCACTGAGACACGGGCCCTACTCCTACGGGAGGCAGCAGCCGAGAATCTTGGGCAATGGGCGAAAGCCTGACCCAGCGACACCGCGTGGCGGAAGAAGCCCTTCGGGGTGTAAACGCCTTTTGTGGAGGATGAAGCCTTGTACACTTTGTGCAAGGTTGACAGTACTCCACGAATAAGGGACGACTAACTTCGTGCCAGCAGTCGCGGTAAGACGAAGGTCCCAAGCGTTACCCGGATTTACTGGGCGTAAAGGGCCCAAAGGCGGGAATACAAGTCTTTCCTTAAATCCTTGAGCCTACCTCAAGGAATGGGAAAGATACTGTATTCCTAGAGACTGCCAGGGGCCGGCGGAACGCACGGTGTAGGGGTGAAATCCGTTGATATCGTGCGGAACGCCGAAGGCGAAGGCAGCCGGCTAGGGCAGTTCTGACGCTGATTGGGCGAAAGCCAGGGGCGCGAACCGGATTAGATACCCGGGTAGTCCTGGCTGTAAACTATGGGTGCTAACTCTGGGGAGATTCGACCCTCTCTGGGGTAAAGCTAACGCGTTAAGCACCCCGCCTGGGAAGTACGGCCGCAAGGCCGAAACTCAAAGGAATAGGCGGAAGGCCGCACAAGCGGTGGACCATGTGGTTCAATTCGATAGTAACCGAAAAACCTTACCCAGGCTTGACATGCTTGTCTTAATGCTCCTTTCGAAAGAAAGGAGAAGCCGGATTTTATCCGGCGGGCAAGCACAGGTGCTGCATGGCCGTCGTCAGCTCGTGGTGTGAACTGTAACCTTAAGTGGCACAACGAGCGCAACCCCTGCCCTGTGTTACACGTGTCACAGGGGACTGCCGGCTTCAAGCCGGAGGAAGGTGGGGATGACGTCAGGTCCGCATGGCCCTTATGCCTGGGGCGACACACATGGTACAATGCCAGGTACAGCGGGTTGCAAGGCCGCAAGGCTGAGCTAATCCCTAAAAGCCTGGCTCAGTTCGGATTGGAGGCTGAAACTCGCCTCCATGAAGGCGGAATCGCTAGTAATCGCGGATCAGCTATGCCGCGGTGAATACGTTCTCGGCCTTTGCACTCACTGCCCGTCAGGCCAGAGGAGTCATCTCTACCCGAAACCCTACTTATAGTAGGACTAGGGTAGGGGTGATGACTAGGGCTAAGTCGTAACAAGGTATCGCTAGGGGAACCTGGCGATGGACCAATTCTGTTTTAAAATATCCATAACTATATTCTTAGCTGAGTCCAGCCCGGATAATTAAGAATCTTTTTATTTTGTAATTTTTTTATAATTTTTGTTATAATGACAATAATAATGAAAATCTTAATAGTAGAAGACGACAAATTTTTGAGATTATTATTGGAAAGAAAATTAAAAAATGAAAATTTTGAAGTTATTTCTGCAGAAGATGGAGAAGAAGCTTTAGAAAAAATTGTTACTGAAAAACCTGATCTGATTTTACTGGATATTATATTACCTAAAAAAAGCGGATTTTCTGTTTTAGAAGAAATCAATAAAGATGAAAATTTAAAAAAAATTCCTGTTTTTATAATATCAAATTTAGGACAACCAGAGGATATCGAAAGAGGAAAGAATTTAGGAGCAAAAGAATATTTTGTAAAAGCAGGTTTGTCTTTGGAAGAACTTATTAAAAAAATTAAAATCTTTGCTGTAGAATTTTTATCCACAAAATAACTTGATTTTTTGTAATTTAGTATTATAATTTTATAAATAAATTAAATAATAAAATTTAAAAGGCCGTGATTAAAAATTAATTTTTTATAAATGCAAAATAAAAAAGTCGGGTTTACCTTAATTGAGTTAATAGTTGTTTTAGCTATAATCGGAGTATTAGTCGGTATATTAGTGGCAGTTATAAAACCACAACAAATATTTGCAAGATTAAGAGACACACAAAGACAATCTGATTTAAATAGATTAGCAAACGCAATACAAACATATATCGCAGAATTTGCTCAAGATCCTTCTGCTATTGTTTTAACAGGAGATCCAGGAATAGGAGGGACAAACGGATGTGTAGGAGGAAGCACCTCTACAGTTTATTATTCAGCTAATACTCAACCAACTAGTACACCTTCTGGCTTTGCTCGTGTAAGAGCTTCAACATCTACAGCAGTTGATGGTACAGGTTGGTTACCAGTTAAGTTTGCTTCAGCAACAACACTTAATTTGGCTGCTTTACCTATTGATCCAAGAAATTCTAATTATGATGCTAACCCATCTTTTTATTACACTTATGCTTGCAGAACTGATTTTAATTTCGAATTAAATGCTAATCTAGAAGTAATGACTGATGCAGAACAAAATGATGGTGGGGATATTACCACCCTGTATGAAGTAGGCCCAGATAAAACTATATTACCTACTACAACATCTGCTAACTTTTATCCTAATCCTTAATCGCAATTTTAATGGAAATTGTTGTTATTCTTGATAATATAAGATCAGGTTTTAATGTTGGTAATATTTTAAGAACAGCTGAGTTTTTAGGAGTTAAAAAAATAATAGGAGTTGGTATAACACCCCTACCTCCTCATAAAGAAGTAATTAAAACATCCTTAGGCGCTGAAAATAATTTAGAATTCGAAAGAAAATTTAGACTAAGTCCCCCTAATTAAAGAATTGAGAAATAAAAAATATAAAATAATTGCTATTGAACAAGCAAAAAAATCTATCCCTTATTATAAATTTAATAAGAAATTTAAAAAAATTGCTTTAATCGTAGGAAATGAAATAAAAGGAATAAAAAAAGATAATTTAAAGTTATGTGATTATATTTTAGAAATTCCTAAAAAAGGAAAGATAAAAGAATCATTAAATGTTGGAATTGCTTTTTCTATTGTTCTGAGTCATTTAGTTTTTAATCTTAAAACTACCTAGTTTATAACCATTTAAGAATTCTTTTGAACTCATTCTCTTTTTATCTTGTAATTGTAATTCTTTAATAAGTATGAAAGCATTTTTTAATCTTAAACCGAGCTCATTTTTATATTGGAAAAATTCTCCTATTTTTAAATTTTTAACTTTTAAATTTTTCTCATTTAACTTTTCTATTGAAAAAATTTTTAGAATTTTTTCTTCTCCTTTTAAATTAATTACTATAAAAGTACCAGGCCAAGGATTTAAGGCTCTAATTTTTCTATCCCAAACTATATAATCTTCATCTAATTTTAATTCTCCATCTTCTTTTGTAATTTTTCTTGTATAAGTTGCTAAAGAATCATTTTGGGGGATTGCTTCAATTAATCCATTTAAATATTTTTCTATAGTGTCATTAAATAATTTCCCTCCTAATATTCCTAATTTTTCTTCTAATTTTGAATAATCTTCATTTCCTTTTAATTCTATTTTTTCTTGAGCAATGATGGGGCCATGGTCAACTAATTCATCAATTAAAAATAAAGTTACTCCAGTTTCCTTTTCCCCATTTAAAATTACTTCTCTTATAGGATTAGGCCCTCTATATTTAGGCAATAAAGAAGGATGAACATTAATAATACCCTTTTTGAACTTATCAATAATTTCTTTAGGAATGATTTTGCCAAATCCTGCTAATAATCCAAATTCAAAACTGAAATTAAAATTACTAAAATCTTTTACTTCTATTACAGGCAATTTTTCTTTTAAAGCATAAGAATAAACTATGTTTGGTTCTAACTTATAACCCCTTCCTTTTGGTTTAGCAGGTAAAGTAAAAACTAACTCAGGTTTATATTTCTTTAGAACATTTCTTAAAACATAAATCGAAAAATTGCTTGAGCCAAAAAAACAAAAGTTTAGTCTTTTAGTCATTTGAGTTTATTTCATAAATTTGTGTTGCTTTATCGATAAATAAAATTCCCTTTAAATGGTCATATTCATGCTGAATGATATGAGCTAAAAGCCCTTTTGCTTTCATAGTTTTTTCTTTGCCAGATAGAGTTTGATATTTTATTTTAATTTCTTTTGCTCTCTTTACAAATCCATATTTATTTTTAATACTTAAACAACCTTCCTCTTTTAACTCTTCTCCTTTTGTTTCGATAATTTCAGGATTAATAAAAACATAAAATTTATCTTTCGGTTTAGCAATAAAAATTGCCAAATCAATACCTATTTGGTTAGCAGAGATTCCAATACCTCCTTCCCTAACCATAATTTTTTTCATTTTTTCTATTATTTGTTTAATTTCTTTATCAATTTTTTCAACCTTCCTCGCTTCTTTTTTCAAAATTTTATTTGGATATAGAACTATCTCCATTATAATTTTATAATTATAAAGAAAGGAAAAATGAAAAAAGATATGAGTTTAGAAGAATTTAAAAAGAGACATGGATATGTAATAAACGGTGTATGGTATCCTAGGGTGACTTCAATCGTTGATATTAAAAGTAAACCAGCCCTTTATTATTTCTATGCAGCTCAAGAAAATTTTGAAGTTGCCCAAGAGAAAAAATCAAAAGCTGCAAAAGAAGGAAGTATTGTTCATGAAATTTTAGAAGCAATAGTTGGAGGGCGAGAAATTATTGTTCCTCCAGAATATATTGGTTTTAAAAACGGATTTGAAAACTTTTTGAAAGAGCATGCCTTTTTCTCAAAGCAAGATTGGATTGAAAAAAGGATTAAACATTCAGATTATAGATATAGCGGAACTTTTGATATTTTAGCAGAATTAGATGGATTTTTTTCTTTAGTTGATATTAAAACAGCTTTAGAAATTTATGATGATTATAGACTTCAAACAGCAGCTTATTTTTATGCTTTGAATGAAGAACCATTCTTAATAGATAGATCAGGTAAAAAAATTGTCCTACCTAAATATGTGGAAAAACGTTATATTTTGAGAATTAATCAAATTCAAATATGTGAAATTTGTGGTGCTAAAAAATATTTAAGAAGCATGGGAGACAAAATAAAAGAAGGAGATTCTAATTGCCAACACAAATTTGGTGAAATTACTTATGAATGGGAGCTTAAAGAATTCGATAGCCCAGAAGAAGATTTTAAAGGATTTTTAGCTTGTAAAGATTTATGGGAATGGGAATATAGAGATTATCTTAAAGAAATTGGCTATTTATAAAAAAAATCTCTTGGCAAGTTCAGTTTTTCTATTGGTAAATTTGCCAATTTTTCTAAAATTTCCTTAAATTTATTTTTAGCCCCCTCCCATTTTATAAGTTTATTTTTAGATAGTTTTTTTAAGATTATCTCTTCGGCTTTTTTTCTTATTTTATCTTGAATTCCTATCCTCATTCTCCAGATTTCTGTGCCACAATTTTTATAAATTGATTCAACTCCTTTATGCATAGAACTTGATTGATCAAAAGTAAATTTTATATAAAGAAAAGGAAGATCTGCTTCATCATGAATAATTAAGGTTTCTTGCGATTTTATTTTAAATAAAGATAACACCTCTTTCAAAGCTTTACCAGATTCGTTCATATATGTTTTCCCAATGGCAAGATAAAGATTTTTATATTTTCCTACAATAGAAAATTTGTTTTCTTTTACGGGCTTTAAATAAAGTTCAATCAAATCTCTTCCAAAATTATGTGGAGTATTTTTAAATTTTTCTTCAGGATTTCCTAAGCCAAAAATTAATTTGATTTTTGAGTGATTTTTCATTATAATTATTTTAATGAAAAAATTAGAAATTCTAGAAATTATAGAAATAATTTTAACTTTTCTTTTAATTTTTTTGCCTGTGAGATTTTTTATTTTCGAACCATTTATTGTAATGGGAGAAAGTATGGAACCTAATTATCATACAGCAGATTATTTGATTATTTGTAAAATTTGTACTAAAATTCAAGATCCCCAAAGAGGTGATGTAATAGTTTTTATACCACCAGTTGATGAGAGAAAGTATTATATAAAAAGAATTATAGGATTACCAGGAGAAACAATTTATTTGAAAGGAAAAAATATCTATATTTATAACAAAGAAAATCCACAAGGATTTAAATTAGAAGAATCATATATTCAAGATGAAAATTTTGATTTGGGAGAAGAGAGAATACAATTAAAAGATGATGAATATTTTGTTTTAGGAGATAATAGAGATGAAAGTTTTGATTCAAGAAAATGGGGGCCTCTTAAAAAAGACAGAATAATAGGCAAAGTTTCATTCAAAATAAGCCCATTAGGAAAGTTAATTAAAGTAATTAAATTTAATAATTTATGAAAAAATTTAAAATAGTACCCCAATCTCCAAGAGGGATGCATGATTTAATAAAAGAAGATGCTGAGCTTTTCTTAAGGTTATTCAACGAAATAGTAAGACATTCATATTTATATGGTTTTGAATATATAAGAACTCCTACAGTAGAAAAAGAAGAAATTTTTACAGCTTCTTTAGGGGCATCTACTGATGTTATAGAAAAAGAAATGTTTTACGTCGGGAGAAAAGAAAAAGGCGAAAAATATGTCTTAAGACCTGAAGGAACAGCGTCAATAGCAAGAGCTTATCTTCAAAATGGCATGCACTCTTGGCCTCAACCAGTCCGCCTTTTTTATTTTGGGCCAATGTTTAGATACGAAAGACCACAAGCAGGTAGATACAGAGAGCATTATCAATGGGGTATTGAAGTTTTAAGTTCGGAAGATCCTATTTACGACGCTAAGATTATCCAGGTTTTTGATAGATTTTTGAAAAAAATGAAATTAAAAGATTTTACCTTCAAAATAAATAGTATAGGTTGCTTAAATGACAGAAATAAATATAAGCAAGCTCTTAAAAGATATTATAGAAAATATCTAAAAAATCTATGTGAAGATTGTAAAAGAAGATACACTACTAACCCTTTAAGAATGCTTGATTGTAAAAATGAAAAAGATCAAGAAATTAAAAAAAATGCTCCTATTTTAGTGAATTATTTATGTAAACAATGTGAAGAACATTTTAAAAAAGTTTTGGAATATATAGAAGAATTAGAAATCTCATATGAATTAGATCCCCATCTTGTAAGAGGTTTTGATTATTACTCTAGGACTGTTTTTGAAATATTTTTTATTGAATCTCCTATTGCTATTGGTGGTGGAGGAAGATATGATTATTTAATTAAATTTTTAGGCGGTAAGCAAACTCCTGGGGTTGGAGGAGCTATTGGTATAGAAAGATTGATGGAAATTGTTAAACTTCATCAGATAGACTTAAAAATCAGTAAAAAACCTGAAATTTTCATAGCTTATGCTGCTGAAAGAGCAAAACCTTATGCCCTTTCTGTTTATGATTTACTTTTGAAACATAATATAAGTGTAGCAGAAAATTTTGCTAAAAATAGCTTAACTTCTCAACTGGAATACGCAGATAAACTTGGTGTAAAATATTGTATAATAATAGGACATCAAGAAATGGGGAGCAAGTCAGTTATTTTAAAGAATATGGCTGATAAAATTCAGGAAACTATCCCTGTAGATAAATTAATAGAAGAATTAAAAATTAGATTAAAATGAATTGTATATTTTGTAAAATTGCAAAAAAAGAAATAAGTAGTTACATGATTGATGAAACTAAAAATTTTATTGCAGTTCTTGATATAAATCCTCATGCTCCTATGCATACCATGATTATTCCTAAAGATCATATAGAGAACTTTGTTGATTTACCTGATGAGTATGGAGAAGAATTAATAAAATTCGTTAAATCTATAATGAAAAAAATTAGCAATAAGTTAAATACAAGAGATTTCACTATTGGGATAAATGAAGGCAAAAATGCAGGAAGAGCTATAGACCATTTGCATATCCATATAATTCCAAGGTTTAAAAATGATAAAGGAGGCTCAATTCATTCAGTAGTTTATAATCCACCTAAAGAACCATTAGAAAAAATTTATGAGATTTTAAAAAATGAGGGTTAAAGTAAAAAAACAAAAAAAAGAAACAACACAGCAACTTTTAAAAAGATTTTTAACAAGATTCCAAAAATCAGGAACGGTTATTGAAGTTAAAAAAAATATGTATAAATCAAGGCCTATGAATGAAAGGAGAAAGAAAGAATATAGAATGTATAGACTAAAAATTCAAAGCTTTATTCAAAAGAAGGTAAAAGAAGGTTGGCCGTTGGAAAAAGCATTAGATATGGCAAAGAGATATATTCAATATATTAAATACGAAGGATGAGAAATTTTTATTTTGGATTAGATTTAGGACATTATGAGATAAAATTTACTATTTTAGAAGAAACTTATGATGGGAGGTTAATATCTTATAATACCTCTCTAAAAAATGAATATTTTAGGAAAAATGATATAATAGATCAAGAAAACCTAGTCTCTTTATTAAGTAATATTTTAGAAAATACATTAGAAACTTTTGATATTAAAAAGATTGATAAACTTAATGTTAGTTTAACATTGCCTAGTTTTCAGAAACATGTACAAAAAGGACACGCTATATTTGAAGATAATGTTAAGGAAGAAGACATTAAAAAAACTATAAGAACTGCTAAAAACTTTTTGCTTTTGAACAATCAAGAAATCTTAATTGAGGAACCTTTAAGATTTTTAATAGATGGCATACAGGAAGTAAGAGATCCTTTAGGGTTTGCAGGTAAAAGATTGGACGCAGATGTTCTTTTTATAACTTGTTATAAATCTCTTTATGAAAAAATTAAAAATCTTTTTAAAACCTTGAATTTAGAAATAACTAACATTTTCCCCTCTATTTATTCTTCTAGTAAAGTTTGTTTATCTAAAAAAGATAAAGAGATAGGAGTAGGCCTGATTGATATCGGTGGTGAAACTACAAGTATAGGAATTTTTAATGAAGGAAAACTTGTTGAGATGATAGTATTTGATTTTGGTTCAGAGATTTTATACCAAGATTTAGCTTTATATTTAAAAGTAGATCTTGAAGAAATAGAAAAAATTAAAACAGAATTACATAAACCACCAACTACTGTAGGAGGGAAAATAAATAAAAAAGAAGAAAAATTAAAACAACAAATTTTCAAGTTTATAGAAAAAAAATTAAAAGAATATTTTGAAGAATTTAAGATTAAAGATTATATAAAGAATATTAAAAAAGAATATAAATTACCAGCAGGCTTAGTAATGATAGGAGGCTTTTCTTTGTATGAAAATAGTTTAAATTTGCTAAAAAATATTTTAGAAATTTCAGTAAAATTTCCTAAAGATGAACTTAATATATTTGAAAATGAGTATGAAGTAAGAAAGTTTTCAGCCTCAGCAGGTTCGGCTCTAATATCAAAAGAATTTTCAAGAGAATATGGTTTACTTGAAAAAATTAAAAAATTCTTTTATAGTTTTTGGACTAAGTAGTTTAACATTTTTTATTTTTTTATTTTATAAAATAGGTTTTTTGCAAACAGAGAATTGCGTACATTATAGAAATGGTTATTTAGAATCTCCTATTTTTGATTTTGGTACAACTTCGAAATTTAATAAATTTTTTTGGTTTGGAACAAAAGAAGATTCTATGGTAACTTTTATATTTTGTATTAATGACAATATTTCTTCTCTCGATGAATCTTGTTTTTATATTGAAAATAGCAATCCTGGAGAAATTATTTTATTAGACAAAGAAACAGAGGGAAATAATAAAGGGAGATATATGCGCTATAGAGTTGAAATGACAAGTTGTGATGAGTTCAGTATTCCTCGCGTTGATAGAATATTTTTGTATTATAATAAAGTTCAATAACTCAAGTTGTACATTTTCTACATAGCTCTGTTGTAGGGTCAATTTTTAATCGAGCCTCTTCAATATGATTATTACATTTTATGCATATTCCATAAGTGCCATTTTCTATTTTTTGCAACGCCCTCTTTATGTTCTCTAGTCTTCTTTCTAAAATTTCTTTTTTCGAATAAAAATCACTTTTCTCTTCATATTTTTCTGCAATATCAGATGTTTCAAATTCATCACTTTCTTTTACTTTTTCCAATTCAGAATTTATCTCATCTAGAAGCAATTCAACTTCTTCTTTTTCTTTTAACAATCTATTTTTGATTTCTTCTAAATCCATTATTTAAAATTTTTAATAATATATTTAAATGCGTTTAAGCTCGTTGAAATTATTAAGTTATTATTATAAATTGTCCATATAAATTTATAATCATTATCGTAATAAGCTATTTTATATTTAACACCTTCATACTCTTCTGTAATTGTATAAAGCCTAATTAATTTCCCCTTTGGTAATCCTAAATATAATTTTTTAAAATCATCTAACAAGCTTTCTTTATCCCACAACCTCATAAAAGGAACAACAACATTTTCATCTTTTATTGTAAATATTATAACAGGAAATTTGCGAGTATAAGTATAATACATTAAAATTACATAAGAATCCCCTAAGCTATTTTTAAAAGCCTCTTGATATTTTTTTTCTATAAAAGATGGAGTTATGAAATAATCCTTAATAAAATCTGATAGCAAAACTTGATTATTATAAAAAAAATTAATTTTATATAAACTACCTGCAGATTTTTGAATTTTTATTAAATCAAGCCATTTTAGTCTAAAATCATTTGTAGTAAGTTCATCTAAAGAAATATTAATCTCTGGTACTTTTAAATAAGGAAAAACAGTTTTTGTTCCTTGCTTTTCAATATCCTCTATTTTTATTTCTTTAATCTCTTCTGATTTAGGAGAAGGTGTTTCCAATTTTTCCTCTTCAGCTTTAGGGAGTTCTTTAATTTCAGTTTTGGTTGGAGCAGAAGAAGTTAGGGGTGTTAAAGTAGATATTGTAGATAAAGTAGGTGTTGTAGTTAATTGAGAAGTAGTTGATATAGTAGATTCAGTAGAAGTAGTAATTGTAGATTCAGTTAATTGCGTTAATGAAGCTGTAGCCACTTCTTCAGTTTGAGTAGATATTATATCTGTAGGTGTAGTTTGTTGAAAAATGCTAGTAATTATTTTTTCTTCGGTTCCCCCTCTTTCTTCTTTTGGTGTCTCTTTTTTAAAAATATTATTAAAAACATCTATTTTATTAAGAGCATAAAATCCGCCATAAATAATAAAAGGAATTAATATCAAAAAAGCCAATAAAGTTAAAAGTTTTTTATTTATTTTGAAAGAAGGCTTTATTTGAATTTTAGGAATTTCTATATTAGGAATTTTAAGTTTTACACTCGGAGTTTTTTTTGTCTCTGATTTTATCAATTTTTCTTCAGTAGGTTCAGGAATTTCAATTGGTTCTATTTCTGGTAATTTCTCAGGAATAGGTTCTTTCTTTGTAATCTTAAAGGTGGGTATTGTTTTTTCCGGAGGAATACTTTCAGCTTCAATTTTCTCTTTTTTTATAAGAATATCTTTAGATGTTTTTAACTCTTTTTCTTCTTCCTCTCCTCTCCCTTTTATTATTCTATATTTAATCTCATCTGGCATCTTTTAAAGATACATAAATTTTCCCATCTTCAGAAATATTTTTTATCCTTACTTTTAGTTTTTCTCCTAATTTTATTTCTTTTTCAATGTTATCTATTCTTTTATTTGCAATTTCAGAAATATGTAATAAAGCAGTACGATTACCTCCTAAATTTAATATAGCACCAAATGGCATAATTTTTATAACTTCCCCCTCTATTAACTCGCCTATTTCATAGGAATTAGTATAGGACTTTATTAACTTTTCAGTTTCTTTAAGTAATTCTTCATTTTCTGCAGAAATATAAACAGTTCCATCTGGTTTTATATCTATTTTTGCATTTGTAATTGCTATTATTTCATGAATGTTTCTGCCACCAGGACCTATTAGTAATCCAATCTTTGAAGGATCTATTTTAAGCAATGAGACATAAGGCACTCCCTCTTTCAATATTTTTCTTGGCTCGTTTATTTTTTCATACATCATATCTAAAATTTTATTTATAGCATCTATTGCTCTTTTTAATGATTCCTCTATAATTTTAGGTGTTAAGCCATCTATTTTTACATCAAGCTGAATAGCGGTAATTCCATCTTTTGTGCTAGCAATTTTAAAATCCATTCCCCCAAAGAAATCTTCAGGCCCTTGGATATCAGTTAGTAATTCATAATTTTCTTCATCTTGATATACAATTCCTATGCTTATTCCTGCAGCATGTTTTTTAATAGGAACACCTGCATCAAAAAGAGCTAAAGAAGAAGCACAAACACTTCCCATAGAGGTAGAACCATTTGAAGATAAAACATCAGATACTACTCGGATGGTGTAAGGAAATTTTTCTTCAGAAGGAACTAAATTCTTTAAAGCTTTTTCAACTAAATTTCCATGTCCAATTTCTCTTCTTGATGGGGCCCTAGGTGAACCTGTTTCTCCTACTGAATATGGAGGGAAATTATAATGGTGCATAAACCTTTTAAAGCCTTCAAATTCAATTTCTCTAACCCATAATTCTTCTCCTAATGATGCCAAAGTTACTGTAGAAAGAATATGTGTTAGTCCTCTTTTAAATAATGCAGATCCATGAGTCTTAGGCAAAACACCTACTTCAATCTCTATTTTTCTTATTTCATCTAACTTCCTTCCATCTGGTCTAATTTTATTTTCTAAAACTCTCCTTTTAAAAATATCTTCTATTTTTAATAAAATCCCCTTATAAACTAAATCAAAATTATCTATAAATTCCCTTTCTTCATTTAATATATCAAAAATTTGATATAGCTCAGGTCTTTCTTGAAAATTAAATAATGCTTTTTCTATATCTAAGTTATGCTTTTTTAAAAATTCCTCCCCATACTTTATGAAATTTTTAGTGTCAATTGTAATAGGCACAAATTTATTGATGTTTTCTTTAATGACATCCTCTAAAAAACTTATAACTTTATTTATCTCTTTTATTCCTATTTCACAAGCTTTAACAATATCTTCTTTCTTAACTTCTTGCCCCTCTAATTCAATCATATTAATCTTATTTTTAATTCCTCCTAAAAATATAGTAAAATCTGCACCAGATCTTTCAAGTTCTGTCGGATAAAAAATAAAATTATTGTTTTTTTTACATATTTTAACTGCTCCTACAGGCCCCTTCCATTCAAATCCTAAAAGTCCAACTGCCAAAGATGAACCCAAAAATGCCAATATGTCTGGATCAATTTCAGGGTCTAAAGAAAAAATAGTATTTGTAATTTGGAGTTCATAATTAAAATTTTTCAAAGTAGGTCTTATAGATCTATCAATTAATCTTGCATTTAAAATAGCTGTTTCAGACGGCCTACCTTCTCTTCTAATGAATCTACTTCCGTAAATTTTTCCAGCAGCATAATATTTTTCTTCATAGTCTACAGTTAAAGGAGTAAAATCAATACCCTCTTTTTTATCACCCAAAACAACTGTTGTTAAAACTAATGTCCCTTTACATTTTGATAACAAAGAGACATTAGCCCTTTGTGCCCAATCATTTATTTCAAATTCAATCTCAAAACCATTTTCTGGATTTAATGTTATTTTATACTTCTTTTTCATTTTCTTATTAAAATGTAATCTTTTAATTCATCTAGATCATAAAAAAAATCTGCTAACTCTTTTAATTTTACAGAAGTATTTCTTCCAAATCCAGCTATTTCTACAATATTACCTTGATTTTTTAAATATTCTACTAAAGGTGCAAAATCTCCATCACCAGATACTATTATTATTACATCTAAAAACTTAGAAAGTCTAATTGTATCTACTGCTATACCTACATCCCAATCTGCCTTTTTTTCGCCACTTGGTAAATAAATTATATCTTTGATCCTTAATTCTATTCCTTTTAAAATTAAAGCTTCAAAAAACGAAATCTCTTTAGGACTAAGATCGGATTTTATAACATAAGCGATGCTTCTTATAAGATTCCTTCCTTGGTTTAAAATTTCAACTAATTTCCCAAAATCTACATTTTTCCCGTAAAAATTTTTTGCAGAATGATAAATATTCTGGGTATCAATGAAAATACCTACTCTTTGTGAAGAAGAAGCAAATGGATTCATAACTTCAATAATTCTTTAAGTTTTTTATATCTAGTAACAGATTTTCTTTCTAAATACTTCAACAATTTTCTTCTTTGTGCTATTTTTAATATGAGCCCTCTTTTAGAATTATAATCCTTTGGATGTTTTTGTAAATGCTTAGTCAAATTAATAATTTCTTCAGTCAAAATAGCAATTTGAACCTCGCAAGATCCTGTGTCTTTTTCATGTTTCCCAAATTTTTTTATTATTTCTTGAACTTTACTATTTGCCATTAAATAATTTTAAAATATTAAATATGAAAAAGCAAGAAGGGGAAAATTACCTTAAATCTTTGATTTTTCAATTTGTAAAATATTTAGAAATAGTTAAAGGAAGATCGGAAAGCACAAGAAAGATCTATGTTAATAGACTGCTGAAATTTTTTGAATGGTTTGATAAGAATCAATATAAAAAGATTAATAAAGATGTAATTTGGCAATTTAGGATATATTTATCAGAACAAAAATTGAGCAAAAGAACTCAAGTACATTATTTAATAGTTCTTAGGAATTTTTTAAAATTTTTAAAAAAAGAATTAAACTTAGATGTGATAGATTTTACTCAAGTAGAGTTACCTAAATTACCAGAAAGAGAAATTAAGATTTTAAATGAATCAGAATTAGAAAAATTATTAAATGCTCCTAAGGGGAATGACCTTAAATCATTAAGAGATAAAGCTATATTAGAAGTTTTATTTAGTACAGGATTGAGGGTTTCTGAACTATGTTCTTTAAATAGAGATATAGATATAGAAAAAGGGGAAATTATCATAAGGGGTAAAGGAAATAAAATAAGAACTGTCTTTTTATCTGAAAGAGCCAAAAAAGCAATTAAAGACTATCTGGAAAATAGAAATGATAACCATCCAGCATTATTTATTTCTTTAGCTCGAAATACAGAACCTAGAAGATTGTCTGTAAGAGCTATTCAAAAAATTATCAAATCTTACGCTACCAAAGTAGGAATTATTAAAAATGTTCATCCACATGTTTTAAGACATCAATTAGCTACCTTTTTGATTTCAGCAGGAGTTAATCTAAGAGCTGTTCAAGAAATCTTAGGCCATAAAAATATCTCTACAACACAACTTTATACTCATATTTCTAAGCCTGAATTGAAAGAAATTTATGAAAAAATTATTAATAAAAAATTAAGATAATATTGACTTTTAAAGATAATTCTTTATAATATTTTAATTTGGTCGAAGAAATGAGGCAGGCTTAAAAGCCGTAAGGCCTCATGAGATCAAAATGAAGACAAGGGAAGAAAAACAAAAAATTATAGAAGAATTAAAACATTTTTTTGAAAGATCGAAGAAGATTTTTTTTATTTGCTTATCTAATATAAATTTTGAAATCCAAAGTTCTTTAAGAGATCAAATTAAAAAAGCTGGAGGTATTTTTAGAGTGGTCAAAAAAACTTTATTAAAATTAGCTAATAAAAATTTAGATTTAGAAGGAGATGAATTTAAAGTACCCCTAGGAATAATTTTTGATTTCAATGATTTAAACAATATTGAAATATTTAAAATTCTTACAGAATTTAATAAAACAAAAAATTTAGTATTAGTACAAGCTTTAGTAGGTAATAAAATATTAAGACCAGAAGAAATAATTAAAATAGGCAATTTGCCACCTAAAGAAGTATTAATTCAAAAATATAATATAATTTTGAAATCTTTATTAAGAAAATTAGTTCTAACTTTAAAAAATCCTATAATAAAATTAAATCTGGTCGTAAATAATGTTAAAAAGAAATAATGGATGAAAAAGTTAGGAAAATAGTTGAAGAAATAGAAAGCTTAACAGTTATTGAGCTAAATGAATTGATAAAGATGTTAGAAGAAAAATTTGGGCCAGCAAACATACCAGTTCAAGCAACAATTCCACAAGCATCTCCTGAAGCTCCTTCAGCTGGTCCATCAAAAGTTAATATTATTTTAGTTGATGCTGGAGCGAATAAGATCCAAGTAATAAAGGCTTTAAGAGAAATAAATCCAAATCTTGGGCTTAAAGAAGCAAAGGATATTGTTGATAATCCTCCTCAAACGATTAAAGAAAATGTTGATGTTGAAGAAGCAAATAAAATAAAAGAAAAAATAGAAAGTGCAGGTGGCAAAGTTGAATTTAAATAAAATATTTTTTAAAATCTTAAAAGGTCGTGATTAAAATTAATTTTCAAAATGGAAAATAAAAATTTAGTTACAATAGTCGTTGTATTAGTAGTTCTTGTCGTTTTAGGTTTATTAGCTTGGTGGTATTTGCAACAAAGAGCTCAAGTAGCTCCTACACCAACATCTATTCCAACAGAAGTTCCTCAGCCACCAGTTCCTCCAGCTCCAGAAATGGTTCCACCTGCTCCCGAAGGGACTGTAAGTCCTGAAGTTCCTGCACCAGAAGGAGTTCCTACACCAGAAGCACCAGTTCCAGAGCCATAAAAAAGAACTTTAAGATATTTAATTTAAAAAGAGGGAGCATTTATGCTCCCTCTTTTATTTGTGGCCCCGACGGGAGTCGAACCCGTATTTCCGCCTTGAAAGAGCGGTGTCCTAGCCCT
>Ga0065718_1000037_pt1 | contig 24387 bp, 18 predicted proteins | sample GBSCel77sediment_2_FD_59105 | JGI IMG/M metagenome (GOLD analysis project Ga0065718, IMG submission 59105) | Hot spring sediment microbial communities from Great Boiling Spring, Nevada - cellulolytic enrichment CS 77C v3 (version 3) | ecosystem: Environmental > Aquatic > Thermal springs > Hot...
CTTAGCAAGTAAAGCAAGAGCTATCATGTTATGGGTCTTACCGCCACCCATTGACTGAGTTAATTTTATAAGTCCAGTTTCACTTTCACCTGCAAGTCTTTTGAAAGCAGTTTTTAAAAGTATTTCCATACCATTTGTTAAATAACTTTCTTCAAAGAATGGTTCAGGATTAATTCGTCCCTCTATCAAGTCTGTGAGGTCCAACACATCTTCTCTACGTTTTTCATCAAAAACACTTTCTCGAGGTACGCAGGCTTCATACAAGGTTTTCATGACAGAACGCCCCCCTTTACCAAATAGTCAATTTTTTGAATCACTCTTGTTCCATTCGAAATTATACCTCGCCTTCTTTTTCACGCAGTATTTTCCGCGCGAGGAAAAATTCTACAAGCACTTTGGCGCTTTCTGAAATCCATTAATCCGTCCATAATTTTCTGTTGTCTGCTTTTTTCTCTTAAAACTACAATCAAAACTGATACCCGACATCCATAACTGCATTTGAATCTAAGGAATCGACCTATGAGGGATGGAAACTCTGAAAAGAAAAACCCCCCTTTCGGGGGGTTAAACTTGCCAAGCTTCTAAAAATTCTTCCTCGCACAGGACGAACTGGACCTTCTGATGTCTCTGTTTGACGAAGCTGAAGGGATGATCGTTGTGTTTGGGAGCGTTTTCACCGTCTTTGAGCATGTTGAAGAGCTTTCTTCTCACGTACTGTTTCACATAACCTGCCTCATCCCCACGGCCGTCGAAATCGTCGAGCGCAATCAAGAGCAAATAACACGCAGTCTGATAGAGATCTTCGTAACTTTCAATGTTCCAACCATATCTTTCGTACACCACCTTGCATAGGCCTCTCAAGTACGGTTCGTACTTTTCCCAGTTCGAAAACGTCGTTTTCACGCCGCTTTCTCCTTCCATATCGTTTGGTTGAAGTACTTGACGATGTTGTCTATGGCGATATCGAGCATCCAGTCGAAGACGAACTGAGGCATGGGTAGTTTGATGTTGAACTGTTTCAGAAAGGAATAAACCATCTCTTTGACCTCTTGCTTTTTCTTCGCTCCATCCTTTGGTCTTTCAACCAGACAGATGGCGAGTGCGAGGAGCTTAGCTACGGTGTTGAGGACTTCCACGAAGTTCACAATTTCACCTCCTTTGACTCGAAGAGTCGTCGAAACCGCACACACGAACGAACCGCCAGTGGGACGGCCTCAGGTTTGGTATTTCTCGAGGAGCGCTCCCATAATATAATATACGTATGTATACATATNATGGAAGAAGAGGACCGGTTAAGAAACAGTTCCCCTTGGGATAAAAAGATGTTTAACTGTTGTCGATCTCGGGACAACGGCGCAAAGGAACGGAAAAACGTTCGTGTTATCATCGTGCGGGAAGGATCGAGGAGGTTATTCTGTGGAAAGTTTCACCTACGAATCGATCTTTGGGCCGATGTGTGTGAGAATGAAAAACGGCAGGGTTTGTGGAATAGAACTTGGAAAAAGGTGCGCTGGTGCTGAGTCGAACCCAGAAGTCTTTCAACAGTTGGAAGAGTATTTCAGAGGAATAAGAAAACAGCTCGACTTTCCTGTGGAAGTTCGTGCTACAGAGTTTCAACTGCGAGTCTGGCAAGCTTTGAGAAACATACCTTACGGTTCTACGATCAGCTATGGAGAGCTTGCGAAAAAACTTGGCACCTCACCAAGAGCGGTTGGTCAGGCGTTGAAACGAAATCCGTTGCCTCTCTACTTTCCGTGTCACAGGGTAGTGGGTAAGACTTCTATTGGAGGTTTCAGTGCGGGGTTGAATTGGAAGAAGAATCTGCTCGCGCTCGAGCGTGGTGAAAGATGCGCTGGAAAGTCATAGGCTTTCTGTGTGGCTTTTTGCTGAGTGTTTCTGTGCTTTTTTATCTCTACGTTGATTTCACGAAAGATCTCGATTCACCTGAGTCGAAGATTCCCACCGGATTTTTGCTCCTGTACTCGGACGGAACTTTCATGTCACTTCCCAGATCTTTCTGGGTCAAGCTCGAGGATGTGCCACCTTATTTTCTGAACGCCTTGTTGGTCTCTGAAGACAAGCGTTTCTATTACCATGCGGGTGTGGACCCGATTGGGATCGCGAGGGCGATCGTGAGGAACATCAGCAGCATGTCGATCAACGAAGGTGGTAGCACGATCACTCAACAGTTGGCTCGAACGCTGTATCTGACACCGACCGTGACTTGGCAAAGAAAGTTGAAGGAGCTGTTCATTGCGTTGTGGTTGGAGAGGCACAGGACCAAGGAAGAGATCCTGCAGATGTACATAAACTCCGTTTACATGGGTAACGGTCTTTACGGTTTTGCCAGCGCCTCACGGTACTACTTCGGTAAAGAGTTGGGCGATGTGACGCTGAACGAGGCAGCCATCTTGGTGGGTGTTGTGAGATCTCCGGAGAATTTCAATCCTTTGAGGAACTGGAATATTTCCAGACTCAAGGCAAAAACGGTTCTGGACGCTCTGCTCAAGGAAGGTTACATAAACAGTCTCGTTCACAAAAGGGCCGTCGAGGAACTCGAAGCCATGACTTATGCCGGCAACTTCAAGATGGACATGGACGAAGAGATATTTTGGAGAGTCGTAAGAGAGCTTCAACAGCTCGGTTACGGTTTGAACGAGCTGAGACAGGGATACAAAATCTACACGACTTTGGACAGGAATCTTTCTCAAGCGGCGTCGAGTTTGCCACGCACGGTCGTTGTCGAAGCGATAGATCCTATGTCTGGAGCCGTTTTACTTTACAGGGGCGTTGGCTCGACGTATCCAGAAGGTCGTAGACTGCTCGGCTCTGCGATAAAGCCGTTCTATTACTATCTGGCGATCTTGGAAGGCTGGTCGATAGACAGCGAGTTGGTGGACCTGCCGTTGAAGATTGGGGACTGGACACCTGAAAATTTCGACAAGAGTTATCGTGGGATCGTCACGATGAGACAGGCGCTGGTGGATTCTTTGAACATACCGTCGGTGAATCTGTTCATGCAGCTCGGCAAAGAGAATGTGGTGGAGTTTCTCAAAAACGAGCTGAAGATCGCAGGTCATTATCCTGAAGATATGACAATCGCGCTGGGAACTCTCGAAACAGCCCCAGAAGAGGTTTTGAAAGCATATTCTGCAATCTTCAACGGTGGTGTGGTTCTACAACCTTACATCGTGAAGCGCATCGAGGACNTGAACGGAAGAACGATCTACGAAGCTTCGCCAAAGGTGCTGAACGTTGTGAAAGCAAGAAGACTCAGCCCCATGGAGGCCTCGATGGTCTTGTTGAACGTCATGAGAGAAGTGGTTGAGAGAGGAACGGGCGTGCGTGCGAGACAAAGAGTGCCCGTAGCAGGTAAGACTGGAACTTCTTTGAAGACAGCTTGGTTCGTCGGAGGAGATCAGAACTTTATCATGGCGGTTGCCGTGGACGGTGAGGATCTGGTGGGTGGCGTACACGCCGCGCCGATTTGGTCTCAGTTGGTTTCCAATTACAACTATCTGGGTAAAATGCCGAAGTGGAAAGTGCAGGTGAGTCTGTCTACGAAGACGACTCTGCCATCCCTGACGCTCGATGTGGACAGACTCGTGCAGTGGTTGCAGGAGGGCACTCTGAGCATTGACGCGCTGGTTGAAATCACATCAAGGCTGGACAGTTCTGCTTTGCTCGATTTTCTGAGCAGTATAAATGAACGCTCGCCACAGCTGGCAAAAGAACTTTGGGAAAAAATCAAGCTCAAGCGCTCATGGTGAGATGATAGAATAAAATCTGTGTGGCTGAAAAAGTACAAGTTCACGATCCTGTTTTTGATCGTTTGTGCGATCTTCACCGTGATAATTTATTTCAAGGCGCGCATCAACGCCAGTTATTTTGTCTTCCTTCCTGGTTACAGATCTGGAGTCAGTATTGAGCAGATAGACAACGAAGAGCTCAAATCTTTTTTCAAGATCATACAGAAATTCAACGACGGTTCTCAGTTCGTGGTAGTTTTACACCATCCTGATGGTTTCTTCTCTCCACAGGTTTTGTCGAGGGCTGTGGAACTTCAAGAACGGCTTTCCAACCTGTCGTACATGAAGAACGTGCTGAGCGTCATAAATTACAGTTTCAGAAAGCCTTACTTCGATGGTTCCACACTCGATGCAGCGATTCTCGAAGATCCTGAGGCGAGTTCTTTCATTTCGAAGGATGGAAAGTATTTGCTTCTGTACTGCACCCTGAGCGTGAATTGTGACGAAGACAAAGCTTTACAAGAGATAGACAAGATTCTGAGCGATTTTCGTGATCTGAAAGCCATGCCGTTTGGCCAACTCATCATAAACAAGCATCTGTTCGGGGAGATCATGCGTCAGGTCTTCGTCTATCCTGCGATCATCTTTTTGGTGATACTCTTCATCTTCTATCTTCAAACTCGATCTTTGAAGGCGAGCTTTGTGTCTCTTTTGATTCCAGTGTTCGCGAACGTGATAGTTTACGGTGTGGTGAGTTTGCTCGGTGTGGAACTGAACACGATGAGTGTCATGTGTGTGAGTTTTCTGATCATTATAGGTTCTGCCTACGGACTTCACTTTTACAACGGCGTGGTGAGGTTCAAAGACAGAGTGAGAAAAGAGATGCTCACACCGATTTTCTTCTCCATGTTCACCACGAGCGTCGGGTTCCTTTCGTTCCTCTTCGTCGAGATCACGGCCTTCAGACATCTGGGTTTGATGGTCAGTTCGGGACTCGCGCTGGTCTTCGTCATTCTGTTCAGCTCAGGTTACGAGCTGCTTCGAAGCGAAAAACCGATCAAACGAGGAACGCTCCTTCTCAGGCTCAAGAGCGAGAGTCTGGGACGCATCATGCTCGTTTTCTCCATCGTTCTCGTAACGATGACCTTTCTTTTTATACCGCGAATAGAAGTTGGTATGGACCAGGCCGCGTATTTTTCGAAAAGCAGTGCTATCGGTCANGCGCTGGCGATCTTGACGGAAAAGTTTTCGTACCGGGAACCCGTGTACGTGATGGTCGAGAAGCAGAGCATCTTCACGATGAAAGATTCGCAACAGATAGCCAAACTCGTCGAAGATCTGCGCCGAATCGATGGTGTGTCCTCGGTCCAGTTCCCCATGGCGTATCCGATACCCAGCTTGGTGCTCATGTCGCGTCTTCAACCAGCGATCCATCACTTCGTTGCCGACGGGCGAACGATCAGGATCGCGGTGAACCTCACCGAGGAAGGTTACAGAAAAGCGGGAGAGATGAAAGACAGGCTCAGGGAAGTGCTCGAAGAATATCCAGAGTACACCTTCACCGTTGCGAGTGCGGCGTTCGTGGTCGATCAGATCAACTCGAGGATCGTCGCGAGTCAGGTTCAGAGCCTCACGATGTCGCTCTTGTTCATCTTTGGTTCAGTNCTCTTCGCGTTCAGAAATGTTCTGCTGTCACTTTTGATCGTCGTACCAGTTGTTTTAACGGCTCTTTCGAATTTCTTCTTCATGGGCCTGCTCGGCTTGAAACTGGACGTCGCCACATCGATCGTCGCCAGCATCCTTGTAGGTTTAGTGGTTGACTACTCGATCCACCTCGCGCACGATATGAGAAGAACCAAAGACGTGTTCCTCTCGATCGAAAACATCTCGATGCCGGTGCTCGCGAACGGCTTGGGTTTGATCGGTGGTTTCTTGGTGCTCGTCTTTTCGAGGCTCGCGCTCTTTAGAGATGTTTCGCTCTTGCTCATACTCGGCATTGGCTTCGGGGTGGCTTTCACGCTCTTCTCTCAGCCGATACTGATTAAGAGTTTTGCCGAGGTGCGCGTGAAAGAAGAGAAAATGTGATTAAATAGTAAAAGTCGTGATAAGGGACGATCTGATGAAGAAGCTTCTCTTGTTGGTGATCACAGCCACGGTCCTTGCCTACGTGGTGACATCGATCGGTTTTTGGCTCTTCGAGAACATGTTCAGCGTGGCTGGAAGGGTGTTCCACTGCAACGCTCACAAACTCTACGTTGAAGGCAAGGGTCCTGCTCCGAACCAGTACAGGGTCCTGTCGTATTTATTTGTTGAACATCTATTCAANNGCGTGCCGTTGCGTTGATACTGCAGCACATACTTCGTCGTTTGAAGGTGGGCTGGCGTCGAAGATTTCCCTTCCGCTGCTCTTGACAACGAGCTCAATCTTGGATCGTTTTTTCCATCGAAGAGAGAAAAGATGGCGGCAGATTTGGANCTTTTTTTAAAGCAGAAAGTATGGAGATTCGTTTATCCTATCATTTTCTTTGCCCTTCCCTTGATCTCGGCCAAACAAATTAAAGACAGTCCGTTCCACAGGAAGACGTGGATCTGAATCGTGCCCTTTTTCGTGCTGAACTTCGTGGTCGCTTTGACGCATGAAGNTCGCTTGTTCCTGCCTGTTTTGGCTTATTTGTTCCCCATCTTTTGGAACGGGGTCATTTCTGTGTACAAGAACAACGGACAGAGCGGAGCTGCAAAGCTATGAAAAAGGGGTGGCAGATCCGCCACCCTCAGTCGTCCAGTACGTTTCCAGTATTTCTCACGTTCTTTCTGAACTTAGGCCAAGGACTGTCCGCAAGTCCACGTGAGACACTGCGAATCGCGTACAGCTGATAGCTGTCCAGAATGTAGATGGTTCCATCTGGAGCGATGGTGGGAAAAGACGGAAGCCAGTCCCAAGTTGTGTCTTCCAATTCGAATCGCCACAGTATTTCTCCTTGCTTTGGATCGATAACGAAAAGGTAACCTTTGAGTGCAGTGTAAGGGTCAACAAGTTCAACGCCTGGAACGTACAATATATCGTTCGATCCCAAAGCAGGGGTAAGAAGAACGTTGTTATCCACTTCCTTTTGCCACTTGAGAGTTCCATCGGGGTTCAGAGCGATGAGGAATCCGATGAACCGATTGAGTTGATAATCAATTTTGCCCCCGCTAAGATAAAGTGTTCCATCGAAACCAACGATCGGTTGAAGTGGATAGTAGTTTAATTCGTATTTCCATTTCAATGTTCCATTTGGATTGATCGCGTAAAGACAACCGACTTGATACTCTAACGGACGGTTAGGGTCGTATGTGCACACATAAAGTGTTTCGTTTGAACCCATCGCTAAGAAAGGACTTACCGGCTGATCGAACGAGAATTTCCATTTGAGCTGGCCGTTCGAAGGATCGACTGCGTACAGATAACCAAGTTTCGCTTCTGGTGAAGAATCAGTATAGGATGCACCGAAGTACACTGTTCCATCTGAACCAACAATTGGGCTTGACGTTTCAACTGTGGAAGACTCTATTTGTTCATGCGTGTACATCCATTTCAGTGTACCATCTGGATTGATCGCGTACAAGCTCGCATTCGCGGCGACGTACACCGTTCCATCCGATCCTATCGCAGGAATTGATCCGCGATCGTTTATTTCGTATCTCCACTTCAACGTTCCGTTTGGATCGACAGCGCACACGTGACAAATCCACGTTGNTTGTTCTTCGCTGTATATAAATTTTTCCGTGCATATGTAAATCGTTCCGTCCGATCCCACAACGGGGCACACTCCGTAGTTCGATGTGAAGTAACCTTCCTCGACGTCCCAAGTCCATTTGATACTTCCATCCGATGGGTTGATGGCGTACAGAGTGNNGCTATCCGCAACGTATATCGTACCGTCAGGACNTATCGACGGCGAAATCGTGNAGTTCGGAATCTCAACCTTCCATTTCAATTCCATGGCCGGAGTTATGTCATTCTTTTTCAAGACAACGAAACCGCTCGATTTTCTATCAACAACCGCATTCACTGCCACACCGCTTATGCGGTGAAATTGTTCATCGTCAAAACCGCTGATTTCGTACTTCCTTTCCCGAGTTTTGGCAACGAATTCGTAATAACGATCTGAGATTTCTTTGTAAATGTAAAACTCGGCATCCGTTCTGTCGTGATACCACTCCAAGTAAAGCTTTTCCTCGAACGGGCTCCAAATTGCGGAGAGATTTTCAACTGGTTCTGCGTACGGCACGGTCACGTTGGTCACTACAGCTGCTGCGTTGATGACGTTGTTTTCGAAGTACACTGTAAACTCGACATCCGTTATCCTGTCTGGATCGATGGGAACGGAAACAGTGACAGGACTGGCTTCATTGCTCCATCTTTCAGGATCGAGATTGAGATATCTCGCTTTCAACGATATCCTGAATTTCAGTGTGTATATGTCAGGGTAAATCTCTCTCGTGTCTANCGTTTTTGGATTGTCTATCGTGAGAACAATAGTGGAAGAATCCTGGGTCGTATCTCTCACTATTTCCACCGATGCAGATTCAACTTCGTACCTTCCCCACACGATTGGATCAATATCAACGGTTACCCTCAGCTCACCGTTCTTGAAGACGGTATTTATGATCACTTGGTTCTGTCCCTGTATCAAAGACACGGTTCTCGAACCATGGAAGACGACGCTTCCATCTACCCTTTTTGCTTCTGCTTGAAAAGTGTACGTGCCAGCAGCTGGAAGCTCGATGTCGAAGACGATGTTCTTCTTCTCGTTCGTACTGGCTGAATACATCAGTCGGTCGGTTGAATCGTAGACCTCAAGAAACACCTTATCCACTTCGCTGATGTAAGCCTTTGTCTCTTGCTGAAGTTCGGCAGGTCGATTGACCTGAACCTTGACGAGGACCTTTTGACTCACAGGAGCGTTGGAATCGGGAACTTGAGCACAGGAGTAAAGCAGCAAAATCATTGTAAAAACGAGGAACAAAAAAATACTTGAGCGCTTCATGTAAGCAGCACCTCCTATTAAGAGATCACTTAACCCACGGCGTGATGATTATAACACACTGATATTAGTTATTCCAATCACCGGTAAAACGTCGTAAAAAACCGGCNATCTGCGTGAAGCAGAAGATCGACACAGGAGCGAACGAATCCTTCGCGAACGGTGGCTTACAGTTTCACCGTGTAGATCCTGTGCACGAAAGCGTTTTCGTATTCGTAATTGTCGATCCTCTCAACGTGCCAACCTTTTGGAAGGACCAGATTCACGTTGACTTGTCTATCTTCAAGGTTCACCAGATGGATCTTCAAAGTGTTGTCTCTTTCGAAGCTGCTCACCACGAGAAAGCCATCCGCTTCGACGGTCCAAGGTTGGTGAGGTTTCACCAGCTCGATCAACTCCTGTGCGTCGAACGGATGGGTAAAAACGTAGCAATAGTTCAGATAATTGAAGAACAGAAAGTTCGCTTTTTCCATCCTCTTTCTCCAACTCGGATCGTTGAAGTACGCAGAGAAGTTCAGCAGTGAAAGGATCTGTTCGAGATAGAGTTGCTCTTCTGGCTTGGAAAGCTGCGCGAGTCTTTCGTAAGTCTCTTTCCAAACGATCTTTTCGTTCTCGAAAGGTGAGTATCCAAGGAAGATCTTCTTTCCTTTGAAATCTTTGATCTTCTCCATCTCACTCTTTTCAAAGATCGGTGGTACGAGTAAGACTTCAACGTTTTCGAAGTCGTCCCAGACCACTTTGTAATCGATTCGATTCTTGATCAATTCGTGTTGCGCGGCGAAAAATGGAAGGTACGTCCTTTCCCAATGGAAGGTGAGCGAATCGTACGGATGAAAGATCGCGATCTTTGTGGCCCTCTTTCCGTAGCAATCTTTCCAAACGCCTTTTTCACCCTTGAACCAGCTGTGGTAATCTGCGATCTGTTTGCGTACCTCTTCGAATTTCTCATCGGTGATGAGCGTCCATTTTCCGTCGTGGAAATATTCAGTACCCTTCAGGACCATGACCGAATCGTTGGCATAAGCTTCCGCCATCCCTTGCAGATAGTTCCTGATGGGATAAACCGCATCCGTACCGATACCGAGCATGTACGGAACGGAAGTGACGGGTTTTCCCTTGCTGTGCGCATGAGCGATCCTGTAGGTCATGGTGTTGAAGATCTGTAGACCTTTGAACTTCCTTGGAAGCTGGTGGTTCTCGATCATGACCCAGTCCTGAACTTCGAACGCGTTTCTCAGATCCACCCCCGCCATGATCGCAAGTTTGCTCAGGCACGCTTCGAAGGAGTTGGAAGAAATGACCACGTTCGGATTGATGGACTTTGCAAGTTTTGCGAGCTCCTCTATGGTCTCCCAGAGAACTTTCCTTCTCCAGATCAAATACGCTCTCGATTCTTCGTTCTCCGACAGATACTCTGGAATACCGCGGACATTTAAGCTGAGAGATTTCGCAAATTCTCTGAACTGCTTCTGGCATCTGTCACAGTAACACGGCCTGAAACCGAACCATGAACCGAAGACGTTGTCGAAAAACACTCCATCTGCTCCGGCCTCGACGATTTCTTTGACGATGCCTGTAAGGTGCACCTTCCATTCCTCGTCCGTCGGGCAGGTCAAATAACGACCGGAGTAGTAGTTGATCTTGTTCCCAAACTGATCCATCGCGTACCATCTCTTGGTGAGATACGAACCGTCGAAGACCGTGTTGGAAAATTGAACGTATCCCAGCACCCTCAAGCCTTCTTCATGGTATTCTTTCACCGTCCGTTTGAAATATTCGTGATCTTCGTGCTCGATCTCAGGTGGAAAACCCCAGTTGTACGTGCAATAGGCCCAGTTGTAGCCCATCTCTTTCAGTCTTCTCGCACCTATCCTCAGTCCTCCCTCCATGTGGACCTTCTCATCGACGGCGGTGCCCGGAAACTTCACTTTGTTTATCCTGATCGTTCCTGGCCCTGCCCACATGTAGACCGAAAAATGGTTCCATNTTTCNACCATTTCGAACACCTCCGTTTCATGATTTTATCTGTGACACCATCGCGAACGCGAAACTGCTCCACGCTTGCTGCAGCGATCCACGCGGATAGCACGGTGAATAATACTCGACCAAGTTCACCCAGCCGTTCTCGAGCGAGTATCTCCACCAGCTCAGCAAAGGATACTCGTGGTCCAAGCCGTACCTTGACTTCGCAAGGGCATAAATGCTACTCAGATACGGCCAGCAGCTTCCGTTGTGGTATCTGTAAGGAAAGGCGCTTTTGCCGAACAGATGCGATCTTTTCTTGTAGTGCGGCCATACGGTCATGACGCCCCAGTCGCCGTAAGGTTGCGATGGGTTGTTTCTGGTTTCCAGAAACTTTTCCATCTTCAAAAGTGTGGATCTTGCTTTGTCATTGTCGGCAACATCGAAGATGATCGAAACCACAGTGTCGAGCGCGAGATGGTCCTCCACGTAACTTCCAATGAAATCGACGAAGTAACCTTTTCTCTCATCGAAGAGAACCTCGTTGAACTTCTTTCTCGTTGAAAGATACCGAGATTCCCAGAACTCTGCTTGCTCGCGCATGTCCATCATCTTCAAAAGCTTCGAAGCTTCCCTCATGGCTGCGGCGTGCAAGGCGGCGTCGTAACTGACGAAACCGTCTCTGAACACGTTGTCTGCCCAATCGAGACAGTCGTGAGGTTTCTTGAAAAGATCGTTTTCAACGAAGTTTTCGGCGTATCTCAGCACCTTGAGTATTTTTTCGAGAACTGTGTCTGAATCGATACGTTCCTTAAGGATCGAAACGTCTTGAGTTTTCTCAACGTACTTCGAGACCAACAGCACGAAGAGAAAACCGGAATCGTGGTGTCCACTCCACCAGTCGTTTTCGTACTTCACACCCGCAGCGAGAGCGGGATATTCCTTCTTCAATTGTGCGAGGAACATCTTCTCTTCATCGCTCAAGAACATCACACCGCTCGGACAGCCATCGTCGTGCACCGCACTGGCTAAGATGAGAATCTGCTCTCTGACCAGATCTGCCCGCACGNCGAGCAAACTCANACACGTCCAGAACGAGTCTCTGAAGTAGGTCCTCGGTGGGAAAGAGTAGTTAACACCCGCGGCGAAGGCGTGAGGCTTTTCCAAGATCTTTCCAGTTGCTGAGCGCGGTGTGGAGTGCGAACAGTGCCAGACTCTTTTTCAATTCATTCAAGTTTCTCGGAACGTGGTCTTTCAAAAATTGGTTGTAGGAGAGATTCTCAGCTCGTTCGTCGACGATCTCTTTCTGCGTGGAGAATCGAAGCTTCAACTCTTTGTTCGTCGCAGAGAGTTTCAGCGTGAAGGTTTCATCTTTTCTTTGAAGATCTTCGATCTTTCCCTCCAGAACCTCGATTCTGACCAAATTTGACAGGTCTATGTTGGAACCTTCGACGATCACGTTCAAAGGTTTTTTGAAGTTGTAGGTTGGTCCGAAAGGTACTTTGAAATGTTTTTCGAGTGGCGCTTTGAAGGATAGGGTCAATCTTTCCATCCCTTTGATCTGCCACAGCACCGATCTTATCCAAGGTGAGGTGAAGAAAGACCAAGTGGTTTTCTCGTGCGAGAACTCGCAACCGTTCGGCCAGAGTCGACAGCTCGTCGGGTTTGGAAGATCGTTCTTCGAGAATTCGATCAGAAGACCTTTCTTGGACGAAAAGAGCTCGGCTGGAGTTCCATTCTTAAGTCGCAAGGTAAGCTCGATGTTGGACATGATGTAATCTTCATTTGAACCTTCGTAGATCACTTGTCCATCGACGATCGCGTATTTCACACAACTTCCCTCACTTGATCGCGCCCGTGGTGATACCCTTGACGAAGTACTTTTGAAGGGCTATGAAGACAATCAGAACCGGTACCATTGAAAGCACCGTCATCGCCAACAGAGGTCCCCACTGAACGATGTGTTCGCCNGCGTANAGTCCNAGGGCGAGCTGTATCGTGTAAAGTTTCGGTGAACCCACCACGATCATCGGCCAGAGGAAATCGTTCCAGCGCCAGGTGAAAGACAGGACCGCGAGAGCGGCGATCAGAGGCTGTGTCAAGGGCAGAATGATTCTGAAGAAAATCTTGATCTCGTTGGCTCCGTCGATTCTTGCACTCTCTATCACAGAGTCCGGTATTGCGGATACTATGTACTTCTGTGCCAAAAAGATTCCCGTGGGCGTTGCGGCGGGTGGGATGATGAGCCCCCAGAGCGTGTTTATCATCCCCAACCTCGACAGAACGAGGTATATGGGCACCATGATGACCTGCAGGGGTATCATCAACATCGAGAGGATGAAAGTAGAGACTTGGTTTTTGAAGCGGAACTGGTACTTTGCAAGCGCATATCCACCCATGACACTTATGATGACAGTGATCAGCGTCGCTGAGACTGAGACCAAGAAAGAGTTTCTGAAGAAGAGTGCGAACTGGGTTTTACGAACGACTTGAAGGTAGTTGACGAGCGTCGGTTGGCTTATCAACTTTGGGGGCCAAGAGAAAAGGTCCGCTTCGTCTTTGAAGCTGGAGAAGATCGTCCAGACTATCGGTGAAACGTAGAGAAAGGCAAACAGATAAACTGCAAGATTCAGCAAAATGTGGATCAGCTTCTTCATACCTCTTCCTCCAGAATCCTGATCTGTATCAGCGATAGCGTTATCAATATGGCAAAGAGGATCACGGACATCGCGGATGCCATACCAAGTTTACGTTCCAAAAATGCGGTGTAATAGATCTTTTGAGCGAGTACAGTAGTCGCTGTTCCGGGACCACCTGCGGTGAAGACGTAGATGATTTCGAAGCTTCTCATGGACATGATCGTGCTCAGAACTAAAACCAGGACCGCTGTAGGTTTAAGCAACGGGAAAATGATCTTCCAGAACCTCACCCAGCGGTTCGCACCGTCCAAAGCGGCGGCTTCATAAACTTCCGTTGGGATCGCGGTCAGAGCGGAGTTGAACATGACCATGAAATAGCCCGCAACGTTCCAAACGGTCACCAGCACGACACTCAAAAAGGCGAGTCGTCGATCGAGCAACCAAGGGATCGGTGAAGCACCGTTCTTCAACAACAATATATTGATCAGTCCGGCATCGTAGTCCAGAAACCATTTCCACGAGACACCGATGATGGAAGGAGACAGCAACCAAGGCCAGTAGAAGAGTGCTCTCAAGAACGCTTTGCCTTTGATCAGATCGGAGCTCGTGATAACGGCCAAGAAGAGCGATGTGAAGAAGGCGATCGGAACGACCATCGCCGAGTACATGAAAGTTCTCAAAAGAACTCTCCCAAAATCGCTCGTACCACCGAACAGATATCGAAAGTTGGCCAATCCAACGAACTTTCCGGAAAATCTGATCATGTCGTAATCCGTCAGCGCATAGTAAAAGCTACTCAACGCCGGAGTGACCACGAAGATTGTGAATATGACAAGATTTGGTACAAGGAACAACCACGCGTAATACTGCCTTTTCAAAATTCATCTACCCCTTTTCGAAAAGCCCGGGCGAGGCCCGGGCTCTCTCATCACTTTCCGGCGGCCTTTCTCAGGATCGCAGCGAGTTCTTTGAAGGCCTGTTCTGGTGTTTTCTCTTTCGCGATCGCAGCCTTGATGTGATCGTTTATCACGGTCCTGTTGGTCTGCACGATGGCTGCCGTATCTGGATCGTACCAATCGGGAACCATGCTGCCACGTGTGGATTCAGCGAGATCTTTCATAACGACGGCGTACACTTCGTTGATCAGGGGATCTTCTATCTTGACCTTGTCTGCCAAATCCTTGCGGTCNGGTATCAAGAAGAGTTTACCAGCGAACTCTGCGAGGTTCTGCTCGTCCGTCAAGAAGAACGCCAGCTTCGCACCTTTTTCCGTGAACGGGACTATGTACTTTCCGCCAGTCATCACCGCGCGCTCACGCTTGTACGGCCACATGATGACGCCCCAGTCGAACTTCAGCTGTTCTCTGAGCTGTGCGAGCATCCAGGTTCCAGATACGTACATCGCCGCAAGACCGTTCTGGAAGTATTTCGCCGGTGAATCGCCCGTTAACCATACGGCCTTGGGTATGAGATCTTCATCGTGCAGTTTGACGAAGAATTCAAGTGCTTCGATCGATTCCTTCGAATCGATTATGATGTTCTTTCCCTCTCTGTCCCAGATNCCACCGCCGAACACGTACAACAAGTTTGCGAATCTGTAGGGGCTGAAATCGTAGACCAACGCGTACCTTGCGGCGCCACTCTGCTTGATCTTCTTCATGGCAGCGTACCACTCGTCGATGGTCCAAGGTCTATCCTTGGGTGGTTCCACGCCGGCTTTCTTAAAGATCTCTTTGTTGTAAAAGATCGCGTGTGCGTCTGAAGTGTAGGGAATACCGATGACCTTGCCGTACTTTTCGTACAGCTTCTTGAAACCGGCTTTGTAGAAGGAAACGTTCTCGAGCCATTCTTCGAACTTCATACCCGTGTACTTTTCCACCAAAGGTTTGAGATCGATCGCGTAATCCAACCAAGGCAGCAGGTCCGTCTCTCTCGCTACGTCCGGTGGAGAGCCTGCCTTCGCCATGGCAGCAAGCTTGGGCTTGTACTCCAGATAGTACGGTAGGTTCAGTATGACCACCTTTTCACCCGTCTGTTTGGTGAATCTGTTGGTCTGTTCGGTGATCAGATCGAAGTCCGGACCGTCCGTGAACCACATGAGCACGGTGTCTGCGAAGAGTGAGAGCGCAGCGATGACCATAAGCAGAACCAACAACCTCTTCATACCAACACCTCCTCGAAAGAGTGTGATCTTTCACAAACGCATGAACCTCTGTTGGACCGCGAAAACTGCTCCGAGCGCGACGTCGAATCTTTCAACTTGACCCCTGCTCAGATTCAAATTTTCGTGGAACTGGCTTGGAAGAAGCTCTTTCAACGTTGAGAGCAAGATCTGCGAGATGTCCTCGTAATGGTTTTGACCTATCCTTCCTTTGAGGATGATCAGCTGCGGATCGAACAGCAACACAGCGTTCGCAACGGCCGCGGCGATGTGTTTCAAACCTGTCTCAAGACAGTCCCTCAGCTCTTCGTTGTGCGTTACTAATCTCAAGACGTCCTCTCCATTCAATCCAAGATTCGCAAACCTCTTAATGATCGCATGACCTGAAAATCTCCTCGCCAGAGGCCCGAAACTTTCTTCCTCGTACAGTTCTGGTTCTGATCGATCCAAGTCCGTGATCATCCAACCGAACTCTCCAGCCTTACCGTAGAACCCTTCGTAGATCTTTCCGTCCAAGAGCACGGCACAACCAAGACCGCTNTCGATGAAGACGAACAGAACGTTCTGGAAACCTTGAGCCGCGCCCAAACGATGTTCGGCGAGGGCAGCAGCTTTGACCCTGTTCACGACGATCACGCTCAAATCCAACTNTTGAGAGANCTCAAAGGCAAGATCGTAGTTCGTCAAACCTATCGCTGGAGCCGTTCTCACAACTCGACTGGTTGGATCCACCATTCCAGCGATGCCTATGCCAACGCCGAGGATCTTTTCCTTCGGTAACTGGTTTTCTTCCAAGGTTCGTTCTACTTTCTCTTTGCAGAAAGACACCAAGTGGTTTGGCTCTATCGATCTGGGTATCTTCTCTTCCCGTGAATCGATCACGCGTCCGGNCAANTCTGTGACGATCAGTTCAAAATACCTTTCTTCGAGTTCGATCCCAACACAGTACCACGCGTCTGGAACGAATTGCAAGGTGATCTTCGGTCTTCCCAGTTTCACTTTCTCCGTCCCGGATTCCACCACCAAACCCTTCTTGATCAACCGAGCCACGACGTTGGTAACGACAGGTTTGCTGACACCCAACCTCTTGGCGATGTCCAAACGCGAAATGTTTGGATTGTCCCTTATCAAACGCAGCACTGAACCTTCAAGCTCGGTGAGCAAGNNGNCACCCCACTTAGTTAGCCTGTGTTAACCAATATGATCATAAGTCTGTCGTAACTTTCTTGTCAAGTCTTGGACTTCAGTGTTACATTATGAAAACTTTAGCTGACCGAAGGATACCAATAATAATCGTCTATAACCGACCTAAGAACTCAAAAGATCAAGTTATTCGCGAAAATCGATGTTTCAGTGATGACTCCATCGCGTGATGTAATAACTGGGTGAGGTGAACGGTGTGATCGAAGTTCAAAAGTTCTTGGAGCTCTTTAAACCAAGTCCGATCGGCGAGTTGAAATCCTCCGATAAGGTGAAGAGGCATCCAAAGAATCCCATACTCACGAGAAAACATGTGCCTTACTCTTCTGCCTTGGTCTTCAACCCGGGTGTGTGCAAGTACAAAGGAAAGTACGTCATGGTCTTTCGCAACGATCACGGCTCTTTTGAGGAACAGAGGCTCGAAGGCACGAACTTGGGACTCGCGTTCAGCGACGACGGTGTAGAGTGGAAGGTCGAACCGAAACCCCTGCCGATGTTCCTGAGTGAGCCAGATGTATTGAGGATCTACGATCCAAGGCTCAACGTCGTCGAAGACGAACTCATCATGAGCTTCGCTGTGGACACCTTGCATGGCATCAGGGCTGGTATCGCGATCGTTCACGATTTTGAGAACTTCGAAGTGATCCATCTGTCCACCCCAGACAACAGGAACGTCGTGCTCTTTCCCAGAAAGATCAACGGTCGTTACGTGAGGCTCGAAAGACCTTTCCCAGTCTATGGAAGACTCGGCATGGAGAGGTTCGACATGTGGATGAGTTTTTCATTGGATCTTAGGTTCTGGGGTGAAAGCAGATTGTTGCTCGCAGTTGAGGACGTACCTTTCGCGAACTGCAAGGTTGGACCCGGTGCACCTCCCATCGAGACGGAGAAAGGATGGTTGGTGATCTTCCACGCGGTAGATGTCGATCCGAACAGAGGAAAGAACGGCTGGGAGGAGAAGTGGACCAAGCGTTACAGTGCCGGTGTGATGCTTTTGGATCTGAACGATCCGACCAAGGTTCTCGGTGTTTACAAACAACCCATCCTCGCACCCGAAGCAGAGTACGAGATCAGTGGAGGATTCAGAAACAACGTGATCTTTCCGACGGGCGCAGTTTTGGACGAAGAAGAGGTGAAGATCTACTACGGTGCAGCAGATACGACGATATGTCTCGCCACGGCGAAGGTGAAGGACCTGATCGAGCTGTGTCTGACTAACTCTTGATGGCACCCTCCAAGATACCAGAGATGATCCTCTTTTCGAATATGAGAAAGACNATGATGATGGGTAGTCCCGCTATCGTGGAAGCGGCCATGAGAGTTGGCCAAGTGAAGACGTTCAGCTTTTGATACAGCGCCAATCCGATCTGCACCGTTCTCATCTCGCGGGAGGTCGTGAGGATCAACGGATAGAACACATCGTTCCACGTGAGCACGAAGGTGTTTATGCCAAGCACGGAAAGCGCAGGTTTGCTCAGAGGTAAGAGGACGTTCCAAAAGATCCTGAAATCTCCCGCCCCGTCTATCCTCGCCGCCTGATCCAGCTCCAGCGGAAGNTGNTCNAAGTACTGTCGCATGAGAAAGATTCCAAAGGGCGTGACGAGGTTTGGCAGTATCAGGGCCCAGTAGGTGTTTATCAGATTGAGCTTTCTCATCAAGATGAAGGTGGGTATGATCGTGACCTGTGGGGGGATCATCATCGTTGAAAGGACGATCGAAAAGAGAAGTTCTTTCATTCGGAACTGTTTTCTCGCAAACGCGTAGGCTACGAGCGAGCAGAAGAAAAGATTTCCAAAGACAGAGCAGACTGAAACGACTGTGCTGTTCAAAAGATATCTTCCGAAGTAGTCCTCTCTCAGGACCTTCACAAAATTGTAGAGCGTTGGATATCTGTTCACCAAGATCACATCGTCTATCTCCAGTGTTCCATCGCCTTCGATCGTTATTCTCAACTGAGAAATGTGTAAAACATCCAGCGTCAACTTCTTTGGTTCTACGTTCACTCTCATCGTTTTCCATTCCGATGTTGGATCTATGACGATCTCGGCAAATTTTTCCACACTCTCTCTTATGTCTTTGAAGAAGAAATTCATTTTCAGTGCACTTGAGGCCCTCACCTTGAAAACCAAGTGGGACAGTCTGTTGATGTCGGAAGAACCCATCGAGAACGCCAATCCGATAACCCCTTTGGATGAGTCCAACCTCGCAAAACTGTTTTTCTCATCCTTTACGAGTTCGAAGGCCTTTCCAATGGGACGAACCCTGGTCAGCAAGACGGTCCTTGGTGCTTCGAAATCTGACACGGTCTTTTCGATCGTTCTGTTGAACAGATCTCCTTCGGGCACGAAAGAGGTGGAGAACATCAAAAACGTTGGAAAAAGCGAGATCACAAGGAAGAGCACAAGCAAAGAATACACCAACGCTCTCATAGTTGCTCACCCTTCAGAATCTTTCTTTGAAGCAATGTTATTGCCAGCACGATGAAAAACAGTACGTAAGCGATCGCTGAACCGTAACCCATCTCGAACTTTCGGAACGAAACGTCGTAGAGATAATGAACTATCGTCTGCGTCGAGTTGGCAGGACCACCACCGGTGAGCGTGAAGATCTCGGTGAAGATCTGAAAAGAACGGATCGAGTTTATAGATACGACAAACAAGATCGTGGGTTTCAACAGAGGAAGCGTTATTCTTTTAAAAATCTGCCACTTCGTCGCCCCATCGATCCTGGCCGCTTCGTAGAGTTGCAACGGCAAACTTTGAAGACCTGCGACGAAGAGCACGGTGTAGTAACCCACGGCGGACCAGACGTCCATCACCATGATGGAGCCGAGCGCAGTCTTTTCGGAAGCGAGCCAGCTTCGCGCTGGTACGTCGATCCCCAGAGACCTCAACAGCATGTTCAAAGGTCCCATGGCACTGTANATATACAACCAGATCATCGATATGACCACCATGGAGATCACGGATGGTAAAAAATAACCAGCCTGAAAGAGCCGTTTGAACTTGATTCCACTCGTCAACAGCACGGCCAGAAACAGTGAAATCACTGTTGTGGCTGGTACGGTGATCAGCACGAACAAGAAGGTGTTCGAGAGCGCTCTGAGAAAGACTCTATCGTTGAAGGCTCTGACGTAGTTGGAAAATCCAACGAATTTCATGTTCCACGTCAGACCAGAGTAATCCGTCATGCTGACGTAGATGGAAAANACTATGGGATAGAGAACGAAGATGCAGAAACTCACCAACCAAGGTAGAATAAAGACAAGCGTTGTGATTTTCTCTCTTTTTCTCACGTTTTCACCCCAGAGAACCGGGGGCATTCGCCCCCGGCTTTTTTCATTTCACCTCGTCGAGCACTCTCTGAATCTCTTCGTTGTAGTAGCTGAGAACTTCGTCGACGCTCTTGTACCTGACGATGAGATCGTCCACGACGTTGGTCAGTATGTCTTCGATCTTCGGCCACGCTGGAGTCGGTGGTACAGGGAAAGCAGTCTTCAGTTGTTCGAAGAACACAAGATGCAAAGGATTGTCCTCGAACCATGGGTCTGAAGCAGCTCTTGGATCGGCAGGGTACACTCCAGGATAGTGCTTGGTGATGATCATCGCCACTTGTGGTCTCATGAGGTAGTTTATCAATTTCCTTGCCGCATCGACGTTCTTGCACTGAGAAGGTATCGCGAGAACCTCACCACCCAAGAACGAAGCGTGGATGCCTTCAGGCTTGTCGGGTTTCGGGATCAAGCAGACTCCGTAGTTCAAGTTCGGATAAGACTGTGCGAGCGTGCCTATGGACCAAGCACCACTCACGAGGAAACCGACCCTGCCTTCTCCGAAGGCCTCACCGAGGTCTTTCTGCTTGCTCTTCAGAGCGTACTTCGACAGTTCTTGGTAGAACAAAGCGGTCTCTCTGTTCTGTGGCGAGTTCAATACAGCCTTCTTAAGATCCTTCGACACCACGTCTCCACCGTTACCCCAGATCGCGAGCAAGAACCACTCTTGCCATGGGCTGTAGACCTCACCTGCGGGCAGTCCGATACCGTAAACACCTGGAAGTGCCGAGATCTTCTTCACCGCTTCNAGCAGTTCTGACCAAGTTTTTGGTGGTTTGTCTGGATCCAGACCCGCCTTGATCATGAGATCGACGTTGTAGAACATGGCGCGTGTCCCAAGGAGCCAAGGATAGCCGTAGTACTTTCCCATGTACTCGGCACAGTTGGCACCCGGAAAGTTCTTGTACTTGGCGAGGTCTTCTGGATGCATCTCGAGCAACACGTTCTTGGAAGCAAAGCTCGCAACCCAGGTGTTTCCAAGCTCCACAACGTCAGGTGCCGCACCAGCCGCGATCGCCGTGACGATCTTGTCAAACCCCGTGGACCAAGACAGTTGAACGACTTCGACTTCGATGTCTGGATACTCCTTGGCAAAGCCAGCCAGGACTTCCTTCGCGAGCGCATCGTCCATCATGAACTGCCAGAACGCAAGCTTCGTCTTTCCAAGGCTCANGACGGTGGCAAGAACCAAGACCACGAACAGTAGTTTCCTCAACATCCTAAACACCCCCTTGAGAGAGTTGTGAGAGTTTTCTGAAAACGTAGCCCATCACCAACGGACTCAGAGAATATGTGACCACGTGAGGTTTGCCTTTGAAGTGTTCTGCAAGGTGTGGGTTTCTCGTGATGATGTAGATGGTTGGAAATCTCTTCGAAAGTTCTCTGTGGAGTGAGATCTCATTTTCGGAAGCATCGACGATCAAATCTATGAGCAGATGTTTTGCATCGACAGAGCGGACCTGGCTGAAAGAAATGCACCGCGCCTTCAGATATTTTCGTGCTTGTTTCTTGATCGTCGCAACGTAAGAAGCGGAAACGTCCGCTGCGCTGTACGAGATCTCATCTGGTAGAACGAGCAACGCTGGTATAGGTCTCAGACTCGAAACTTTGATTTCTATAGCTTTTTCGATCGCTTCAAACAAGTTCGCCACATCGCTCTCGACCTCAACAAGCTTGGAATTCACCCTGTCGATGGCCCTTTCGATCATTCTTTTTGGAATTCTTCCTGCCTGTAAGTTTTCCTGGATGGCTTCAAGATAGCCCTTCACGTTCTTCGCTTTCGAAACGATCAACATATCCCCAGATGCGTTGAAAAACTCCTGAACGATCTGGCTGGGTTTGAATCTCTTTGAGAGCGCCTTCATTTCCACCGCATCGCTGACAACGATTCCTTCGAAGGAGAGCTGTTCTCTGAGGATCTCTTGAACGATCTTTCTCGAAATCGATGCTGGTTTGGTATCGAGCGAACTGTAAACCAAGTGTGCGAGCATGACGAAATCGACTTTCGCGTCGATGGCTTCTCTGAAAGGTAGTAGATCTTCTTGGAGTTCTTCGATGCTCGCATCGATGACTTCGAACTCTTCGTGGCTGTCCTTTCTGGATCTTCCATGCCCCGGAAAATGTTTCGCACACGAAAGAATCTTGGCACTCTTATACCCCTCGATTGACGCTTTACCCATCTCTGCGACGATTTTTGGATCTTCTCCAAAACTGCGATACCCCACCACGGCGTTCGAATAGGTTCTCTTCACATCCAGCACGGGTGCGAAGACGCTGTTGAAGCCAAGCCTTCGCAAGAAGTTTCCCGCCATCTCACAGTAACTTCTCACGAACCTCGGATCTGTCCTACCCAGCAACAGGTTTCCTGGTGATGGAGGAACGAAAGGCACAGTTTCGAGTTGACCACCTTCGTGGTCGCAGGACACAAAGACCCTCCGCCCCTNGAGAAGATTCATGAGCTCTACAAACTGTGAAACATCTTCGAACATTTTGGGATAGATCAAAATTCCCCCTGCGTCGAGATCGAGAGCGATGCGCAGATCATTCAGATCGGAAACACCACAGAAGAGAAGTTTAGCGAAGTTCATGATCTCGCATCCTTTCTTTCAATGACTCGTTGCGCAAAGTCGAGATCGCTGAANAATCTTTCGTAGAAAGCTCTAACAGCTCCCACTGCAACTGTCCTTGAACCGTTCTCGTCGATCTGCCAGTTCAAGGTCTTAACTTTTCTCACCGTCACTTGGTCTTCAATCTTTCGAACGATGCGTTGCAGCAGCTCTTCAGGCAACAATTTGAAATCTCCGCCGAGTATGAACAGCTCTGGATCAACGAGGTTGATGGCCGTCGCCATCTTGAACGCGGTATTTTCCACGAATTGATCTAAAGTTTTGCCGTCTTCAAATAGGACCGCAGGATCTTTCTCGAGATCTTCTAAGCTCACATTCTTTCGTGTTAGTGGCACTCCTTCACCCAGTTCACCCGCGGAGTGGTTGCTACCTTCGTAGATCTTTCCATCGATGATCAAACCCGCGCCCAGTCCGACGGGCTTTGAAAGCTCGTACGGTATCGAGAGCAAGAAGTACACCAGATTCTTTGCTCTACTCAGGTAACTCGCCGCAGCCGCGTTCGCGTCGTTGATCAAAAAGAAGGGTTTTTCTATCAATCCATCGAGTACGAAGTTCTTCAGCTCGAGCGCTTGAGAGATCAGCACGGTGTTNTTGGCGGAATCGATCAAGCCTGGCATGGCTATGGCGACTGCGTGGAACTGTCCGGCAGATTCGAAAGCTTGTCTCAAGATGTGAATCAGATTCTTCTGGTTCACATCGACGGTACGTTTCTCACACGAAACAACGTTCGAAGTGAAGTCCGCCAGAGCCCAGCACAACTCCCCCTGTTCCACAGAAACACCGAGCACCTTGAGCCATTCTGGGTTGAGCGAGAGCAAGCGCGTCTTTCTGCCACCAAATTGTGTGGGAGGAAGATAACCTTTCACCATAACGATCTTCTGCTGGAGCAAAGGTTTCAGATTCCTCGAAACGGTAGATTCGTCAACAGAAAGGATCGCGCCGATCTGCCGCGCCGTGCATTCATTTTCTTTCGATAGAACACCCAGAATCGAATGCTGTAACTCGTTGATGTGGATCGCCCCCTATTAGTTGATTGCATCCTGCAACTAACATACCCGATTCTTTCCATACAGTCAAGGTCCAAAAATATCCTTCACTGAGAATTTCCAACAATTTCTGCCGATCATGGCCGCTCATCAGTCTTGTTCTCTCGATTACTCGCTTTATCTTTGTCTTTCTATCGGAATTGCTGTGTTGAGGGTGAGCTCCATCCCTCAAAATGGGATTGTTGCCAACTCACCAAAACCTCTATTTCGTTGTGCCATCGAACATACAGCTTCATGGCACAAGCACGAAAAAACTAAATCCCTACAAGAACCCCACTACCAGCGCCGAACACCTCGACCAACAACCGTGATGTGGCTGGGATTTTTGTCCAAAACAGCAAAGGTCAAGCGATTTTGTCGGGATCGTATACTAAGACAGGTGAAGGATGAGCGACGTACGTTGCTTTGAAGTTCCCTTAGTTGTAAGGCACGCCTTTCAACTTATCCTCCATGACCGACTGGCAGGTTCATCGAAGTGTGACCCGCACCGATCGTATCTGCTGAAGAGCAGTTTGTTCTCCTTGTCGAGCAGCACGATGGAGCTCGATGTGTGACCAGGGATCTATCAGCAACGTCTGAAAGAGTACCCACAAAACCTTTCAGATGTCCCCCATGCCCGTGTCGAACAAGAATGAGCGTTGTGTA
>Ga0065718_1005036_pt1 | contig 24307 bp, 27 predicted proteins | sample GBSCel77sediment_2_FD_59105 | JGI IMG/M metagenome (GOLD analysis project Ga0065718, IMG submission 59105) | Hot spring sediment microbial communities from Great Boiling Spring, Nevada - cellulolytic enrichment CS 77C v3 (version 3) | ecosystem: Environmental > Aquatic > Thermal springs > Hot...
AAGAAGCAAAGAAGATTGCTGGCTTGCCAGGTATTTTTAGTATATTTGATCCTTCTCCTCCTATTCTTCCAGTTTGCTGATTTATATTTGTTTCGTATATAATTTGATTTATTAAAAAATAACAAATTTCATTTAGGAGGTAATTGATATGAGTACACCTTCTTTCATGTTTTTAGAATACAAATTAAAACTTTTAAGTTTACCAAAGAGGGATATTAAAGAGTTTGAAGAGCATTTTATGGTATTTATTCAAAATTTTTGCGAAGTTCTGTTGCCAGAAATGGAAGATTACTTTCCTAACAATGCATTAAATAATACTTATTGGTCGAATATTTACTATGACTGGTCAGAAATTGAGAGACTTGAGAATAATGTCTATCGTGTAAAGTTGGCTTTTGCTCATGATTTTACTCTATCAAAAAGGGGAAAGAAAAAGTTTGCTGAAGAGTGTAAAGATTTTGTTAGAAGACTAAATAAATTTTTTGAAATTTTTGAATTTGATGTTAGATTTGAAGATGAGCCATTTAATATAGAATACTATGACCCTGGTTCTGAAGATAATGACGACGAAGATTTGTTTTTATATGATGATGACGATGATTTGTTTAGATAGTATTATAATTGAAATAGTTATATATTATTCAAGGTGATTAAATGATTTACTGGATTATTATTATTATGTTAACTTTTGTTTTGGACCAGTTAACAAAAGCAAAAGCTGAAAATATTTTTGTCGAAATTCCTGTCAATTTACTGGGAGGAATTTTATCACTCACCTATGTACAAAACAGGGGTGGAGCCTTTTCCATCTTAGAGGGGAAAAGAAGATTTTTTATCATCGTTTCAATCATCCTCATTTTGTTTTTGTGTTATATGATATTCAAGTCAACAAAAAATCTTTACAAGTTTTCTTATTCGCTGATAGTGGGAGGAGCAACAGGAAATCTTTTTGATAGGATTGTTAAAGGTTATGTGGTGGATTTTATAGATATAAAAGTAATTCCTGTCTTTAATCTTGCTGATTTCTTTATAACTTGTGGAGTGCTTCTTTTGATATTTTTGATTCTGAGAGAAGGAGGCGAAGAGTTATTTCTGAAGAAAAAACATTGACAGTTGAAGGTTTTAACGGACGACTGGATAGGTATCTTTCAGAGGTTCTTTCTAAAACCCGCAGTTTTGTTCAAAAGATAATAGAAGAAGGAAATGTATGGGTAAATCAAACACAAGTTTTTAAACCTGCATATAAAGTCAGGAATGGAGATATAATCAAAGTTGTCATTCCTGAGCCTAAACAGCTATCCCTTGTTGCTCAAGATATAGATATTGATGTTGTGTATGAAGATGAACACTTAGCGGTAATAAACAAACCGCGTGGGATGGTTGTACATCCCGGTGCAGGCAATTTTGAAGATACTCTGGTAAATGCTCTTTTGCACAAGTTCAGTGGAAGACTAAGCAGTATAAACGGGGTTATAAGACCCGGGATTGTCCACAGGCTTGACAAAGATACATCAGGACTTTTAGTTATTGCTAAAACAGATGAAGCACATATTAGACTTTCTGAAGCATTAAAATCTCATCAAATAAAGAGGATATATTATGCTATATGTGAAGGTGTGTTAAAAGAAGATAGTGGTGTAGTTGATGCACCGATTGGGCGGCACCCTGTAAACAGACTAAAAATGGCTGTTGTTCCCAATGGAAAAGAAGCAATTACTTATTTTGAGGTTTTAGAAAGGTATGATAAATACACTTTTTTAAAACTCCGATTAAAAACAGGAAGGACTCACCAGATAAGAGTTCATATGTCATATATAGGATATCCTTTGCTTGGAGACAGTACTTATGGAAGAGCAAAAAATGAATTTGGAGTTCAAGGTCAGGTTCTTCATGCAGGCGAGATTGAGTTTGTTCACCCGATAACTTCAAAAGTGCTGCACTTTTCGGCTGACCTACCAGAGTACTTTGTCGAGATTATAAATATGCTGAGGAACAGAAACAATAAATAGCATATATGCTATTGATAACCATAGACAAGGTGTACATTTTGGTGTTATAATAACTAAGAAAATAAATAAATAAAAATCGAATAGAGGATTTGAGAAAATTTAAGACCTTTAAGCTGGCCCTGTGAGGCGGCAAGGTTGAAATAAGAAAGGGTGAAAGTATTAGCATGTAAAAAAGCTTCTTGCCAATTCACAGGCAGGAAGCTTTTTTTGTGCCAAAGGAGGTGCTGTATTTTGGAAAAATTTAAAGAAATTATGGATGCAAATCAAATGCGAAGGGCTCTGCTCAGGATTTCTCACGAGATACTTGAAAAAAACAAGGGTGTTGAAAATCTTTGTCTTGTTGGAATTCAGCGAAGAGGTGTAACACTTGCAAAAAGGATACAGGAAAACATAGAAAAGATAGAAGGTGTAAAGCTTCCTCTGGGTATTCTTGACATCACATTTTACAGGGACGATTTGAGTATGCTTTCTGAGCATCCGACGGTTAACTCTACAAGGATTGATTTTGATATAAACAACAAGAAGATAGTTTTAGTAGACGATGTTCTTTTTACAGGCAGAACAGTAAGAGCAGCAATTGAAGCTTTGATGGACATGGGAAGACCAAAGATGATTCAGCTTGCAGTGTTAATTGACAGAGGACACAGAGAACTTCCAATCAGGGCTGACTATGTAGGAAAAAATGTTCCAACTTCAAGAAGAGAGATTGTTCACGTACTTGTCGATGAGTTTGACAACGACAACAGAGTAATAATTGAACAGCTTGATAGGGAAATATAACTTTAAAAGAAAGGAGAAAGCTTTGAAAATGAACAGAGTTGTTCAGGTAGAAGAAAAGCTTCCATTTTTGAAAACTTTGCCTTTGAGTCTTCAACATCTTTTTGCTATGGTTGGTGCAACAATCTTGGTTCCTATTCTGGTAGGACTTAGTCCAACTGTTGCTCTCTTTACAAGTGGTGTTGGGACCATAATATACATTCTTGTAACAAAAAATAAAGTTCCAGCTTATCTTGGTTCGTCTTTTGCATATATAAATCCTATTATCACAGTGTCTGCTTCCCTTGGAGGAAAAGAATATGCCCTTGCTGGATGCATTGCATCTGGTGTTGTATATCTGATTGTAGCGTTTCTTGTCTACCTGTTTGGAACAAACTGGATTGACAGGCTACTTCCACCCGTTGTTGTAGGTCCTGTTGTAATGATTATTGGACTTTCTCTTGCAAGAGCAGCAGCTGTAAAATCAGCAGGACTTTTCAAAGAGGTTATAAAAGATGGGCAGATTGTGGAAATTGCTGTCAACGTTATAAAAAGTCCTGTTTGCTGGGTTTCTATCTTTACATTGCTTGTTGCCGTGTTTGGCTCTGTTTACTTTAAAGGATTTTTTAAAGTCATACCTGTTTTGATTGGACTTGTAAGTGGATATCTTTTTGCGTATGTGCTTGACTTGATTGGTATGAACACAAATCTTCTCAATTCATTCTATCCAAATGGCAAGTATATTCCTTTTTTGAATTATGAAGTTATTAAGAATGCAAAGTGGCTTGGACTTCCTCAGTTCACATTCCCTAAGTTTTCACTTTCTGCTATTTTATCAATTGCTCCAATTGCCATAGTTACAATAACAGAACATATTGGACATCTTTTTGTAACAAATAATGTTGTGGGAAGAGACTTTACAAAAAATCCAGGGCTTCACAGGTCATTAGCAGGAGATGGACTTGCAACAATTTCTGCCGGTTTCCTTGGAGGTCCTCCTAATACAACATATGGTGAAAATATCGGTGTTATGGCTATAACAAAGGTGTACAGCACATGGGTAATCTTGTGGGCAGCAATTCTGGCAATTCTGCTTTCATTTGTCCAAAAGCTTGGTGCTCTTATTCAAGTAATTCCTTCACCTGTAATTGGAGGAATCAGTATCTTGCTGTTTGGTGTTATTGCTTCATCTGGTTTGAGAATGATGATTGAAAACAAGGTGGACTTGTCACAAACACGCAACCTTGTAATTGCTTCTGTGGTTTTAATAATTGGTGTTGGTGGAACGAGACTTAAATTTTTTAACATTGAATTTGAAGGAATGGCTCTTGCTACATTTGTTGGAATAATCTTAAATCTTCTTTTGCCAGAGTCAAAAGAACTCAAAGTAGCAAAGACAAAAGAAGCTTTAGAACCAAATAATTAAGGGTAGGGGTATTTTCCCTGCCTTTTTTGTAAACAGTCGGAGGTGGATAAATTGAAACATTTGCTTGGGCTAAGAGATCTTTCAAAAGTGGATATCATAAAAATACTGAATCTTGCAAAAGATATGAAGACAATTTTAAAGAGTGAAACCAAAAAGACTCCACATCTTCAAGGATATTCGGTTGTAACTTTGTTTTATGAAAATAGCACAAGGACACGAACATCGTTTGAACTTGCAGCAAAGTTTATGAGTGCTAATACAACCTCTATATCTGTACAAACCAGCAGTGTACAGAAAGGAGAGTCTTTGCTTGACACTGTAAAAACTTTGGAAGCTCTAAAAACAGATGTGCTAATTGTCAGACATTCAGTTTCTGGCGTACCGCATTTTATTGCTAAAAACTGCTCATTTTCGGTCATAAACGCTGGTGATGGAATGAATGAACATCCAACTCAGGCACTACTTGATATGTTCACAATTAGAGAAAGGCTTGGGACAATTGAGAAATTGAAAATAGCAATCATTGGCGATATTCTTCACAGTAGGGTTGCAAGAAGCAACATATGGGGGCTTTCCAAGTTTGAGAACCAAATNACAGTGTTTGGNCCACAAACACTCATTCCACCTTATATTGAAAACTTTGCTAAAGTTGCATCNTCTTTGGAAGAGGCAGTCTCAGGAAAAGATGTTGTAATAGATTTGAGGATTCAGCTTGAAAGACAAAAAAGAGGTTTCATAACCTCAAAACAAGAGTATTACAAGTTTTATGGATTAAACGAAGATATAATGAGGTATATTTCAGGCAGCACCCTGATTATGCATCCTGGTCCTGTCAACAGGGGAGTTGAAATTTCTTCAGAGGTGATGCAACTGCCAAATTCTACAATTGAAGAGCAGGTTACAAACGGTATTGCTGTTAGAATGGCAGTTTTATACCTTTGCACTCGCAAGGAGGGAATTTATAGGTGATGATATTGATAAAAAATGCACAGATTGTAAATAGTATTCACGACAAAAGTGAAAAAACTGATATATTGATAGTTGATGACAAGATAGAAAAGATTGGTAAAAACATAGAGGAAAATCCGGAGAAGATGATTATAATAGATGCAAGTGACAAGTATGTAATGCCAAGCTTTACCGATATTCACTGTCATTTGCGAGAACCTGGTTTTGAGTACAAAGAAGACATAAAGAGCGGTAGCAGGTCTGCCGCGGCAGGAGGATTCACAACAATCTGTTGTATGCCAAACACAAACCCTCCTGTAGACAACAGAGCAATGGTAGCGTATATAAAATATCGTGCAAGAGAAGTCTCACCAATTGAGGTTTTACCTGTTGGAGCTATAACAAAAGGACTTTTAGGAGAAGAGCTTGCAGAGATAGGATTTATGAAAGATGAAGGTGCTATTGCTATATCAGATGACGGAAAGTGTGTTATGAACGCTAACTTAATGAGAAATGCTCTTTTGTACTCAAAAGATTTTTCGATACCTGTCATTTCACACTGTGAGGATACAAACTTATCTGAAGGAGGACAGATAAATTTAGGATATGTATCAACAATCATAGGCCTTAGAGGAATTCCACGCGAGGCAGAATCAACAATTGTTGCAAGAGATATTCTTCTTGCAAAAGAGACAAAAGCACATCTTCATATAACCCATGTGTCCACCAAAGAATCTGTTAGACTTATAAAAATGGCAAAAGAGTGGGGTGTAAATGTCACAGCTGACACATGCCCGCATTATATAAGCCTTACAGAAGAAGAGGTACTTGGATTTAACACAAACGCAAAAGTAAACCCTCCTCTGAGAACGCAAGAGGATGTTGAAGCTTTGATTGAAGGATTAAAAGAAGGTGTAATCGACTGTATAGCAACAGACCATGCCCCGCATCATAAAGATGAAAAGAATGTCGAATTTAATCTTGCTGCAAGCGGTACAATTGGATTTGAGACTGCATTTTCTGTGCTGTTGACATACCTTGTTGAGAAAAATGGGTTTGATATTGGGAAAATAGTAGAACTTTTGAACCACAATCCCAGAAAAATAATTGGACTTTCTCCAAATGTTATAGAAGAAGGTGAAAAAGCTAACCTTGTGATTGTTGATTTAAAGAAAAGGTGGGAAGTAAAAGAGGAAAACATTGTGTCAAAGTCAAAAAATAGTGCGTTTTTAGGAAAAATTTTGACTTCTTATGTTGAGACAGTCATACACAATGGAAAGATATTAAAAAAGGATGGTGTTTTGAATTGTTAAACTTTTCAGACAGATTAATTGATGCTATAAAAAAGAAAAATAGTGTTCTTGTGGCAGGAATTGATACAACCATAGAAAATATACCAGATTATTTTATTAAAAAATTCTATGACAACGAAAGAAGCGAGATTGATAATTTAAAAACTATTTTGTTTGAATACAACCGAAGAATTATTGATGCTGTGGAAGAAAATGTGGTTGGGTTAAAGTTTCAGGCAGCATTTTTTGAACAGTATTCTTATCATGGGTTTGAGGTTTTGCATAAACTCTGTAAATATGCAAAAAACAAAAAGCTTGTTGTAATCTTTGATGGTAAAAGAAATGACATTTCAAGCTCTGCCAAAGGATACTCAAACGCTTATCTTGGCGAGACACCTGTTTTTGGTAAAAAAATGAGTTTTTTTGAGTTTGACGCAATCACAACAAACCCTTATCTTGGTCAAGATGGTATAAAGCCATTTGTTGAAGACTGTGAGAGATTCAAAAAAGGTCTGTTTGTGCTTGTTAAAACATCTAATCCTTCTTCTGCCGACATTCAAGACATTGTAGTTGAAGATAAAAAACTCTATGAAATAGTTGCTGAAAAAGTTTTCGAATGGGGAAAAAACTGCAGAGGAAGAGAAGGTTACAGTGATATTGGTGCCGTTGTAGGTGCAACCCAGCCTGAGGCTGGTAAAAGAATAAGGCAAATCTTGCCAAACTCTTTCCTTCTTGTACCTGGCATCGGTGTACAGGGAGGAAAAGTAGAAGATTTGAAATATTTTGTGGACAGCAACAACATGGGCATAATAGTAAATTCGTCACGTGATATAATCTATGCATACAAAAACTATGTTCATTCTGATTTTGAAAAGAGTAGCTACTTAGCTTCAAAAAGTATCAAGGAAAGTATCAATGCAGCAATTTCCTAAAGAAATAAAATCAAAAGAGGTGAAACTTTAAAGTGCCACTGAGAAATGATATCAAAAAGGTTTTAGTTATCGGTTCAGGACCAATAATAATTGGCCAAGCAGCTGAGTTTGACTATTCAGGAAGTCAGGCTTGCAAAGCATTAAAAGAGGAAGGCATTGAAGTTGTTCTTATAAACTCAAACCCAGCAACAATAATGACAGACAAAACAATGGCAGACAGCATTTATATTGAACCAATAACCTGCGAAATAATAGAGAAGATAATCCAAAAAGAAAGAGTTGATGCCATATTACCAACACTTGGAGGACAGACAGGACTTAACACTGCTGTTGAACTCTACAAAAGTGGTATTCTTGACAAATATAATGTCAAAGTAATTGGAACAAATATTGAAGCTATTGAGTTTGCAGAAGACAGGCTACTTTTCAAAGAGCTAATGATAAAAATTGGTGAACCTGTTGTTCCGAGTGATGTTGTAAACTGTGTAGAAGATGGTCTTGCGTTTGCAAAAAAGATAGGCTTTCCGGTTATAATAAGGCCGGCATATACCCTTGGAGGGACTGGCGGTGGTATTGCAAACAATGAAAAGGAGTTTGTAGAGATTGCAAGAAAAGGTCTTTCGTACAGTCCTGTACATCAAATACTTGTAGAGAAAAGTATAAAAGGGTGGAAAGAGATAGAGTATGAGGTTATGCGAGATTCAAACGGGTGTCTTATTACTGTATGTAACATGGAAAATATTGATCCAGTAGGAATTCATACAGGCGATAGCATTGTTGTTGCACCATCGCAGACGCTTTCAGACAAAGAATACCAAATGCTAAGGTCATCTGCTCTTAAAATCATAGACGCTTTNAAAATTGAAGGAGGNTGCAATGTCCAGTTTGCTCTAAATCCTGANAACTTTGAATATGCAGTGATTGAAGTAAATCCAAGGGTCAGNCGCTCATCNGCTTTGGCTTCAAAAGCAACAGGGTATCCGATTGCCAGAATTGCTGCAAAGATTGCGCTTGGTTATACACTTGATGAAATAGAAAATGCCATCACAAAAATGACATATGCAAGCTTTGAACCAGCTCTTGACTATGTTGTTTTAAAGATTCCACGCTGGCCGTTTGACAAGTTTACTTATGCAAACAGAAAGCTTGGTACACAGATGAAGGCAACTGGAGAGGTCATGGCTATAGGAAGAACATTTGAAGAAAGTCTTTTAAAAGGAATAAGATCTCTTGACATAGGTATAGAATACTTAGACCTTCCAGAACTAAAGAATTTAGATAACGAAACTCTCTCACAACTTATAATCGAAGCTGATGACAGAAGAATATTTGCACTTGCTGAGGCTATAAGAAGAGGATATGAAGTAGAGTACCTATACCAAATCAGCAAAGTAGACAGATTTTTCCTCCACAAGATTAAAAATGTAATCGAGATGGAAGAAAGAATAAGAAAAGAGGAACTAAACAGCAGTATTCTGCTTGAAGCAAAGAAGATGGGGTTCAGTGACAAGACAATTGCAAATATCAAAGGGATATCCGAAAATGATGTAAGAAACTTGAGAAAAAAACTAAACATAACACCGGTATATAAAATGGTTGACACATGTGCAGCAGAATTTGAAGCAAAAACTCCTTATTACTATTCAACATATGAAAGAGAAAATGATGTAGCAGTATCACAAACATCAGATACAGAGAGAAAAATTGTTGTTCTTGGCTCAGGTCCAATAAGAATTGGGCAGGGAATTGAATTTGACTATACTTCTGTACACAGTGCTTATGCACTCTCAAAGCTTGGCATAAAGTCTGTGATAATAAACAACAATCCTGAAACTGTAAGCACTGATTTTGATACCTCAGATATACTCTTTTTTGAACCTCTCACAAAAGAAGACGTGCTCAATATCATTGAGACAGTGAAGGCAGAGGGTGTGATAGTCCAATTTGGTGGTCAGACAGCTATAAAACTTTCTCAACAGCTTGCGAAAGAGGGTATCAAGATTTTTGGTACAAGCGCAGAAGGAATAGATATCGCAGAGGATAGGGAAAGGTTTGATAAAATCTTGAATAAGCTTAACATCAAAAGACCTCAAGGCTTTACATGTTATACGCTACAAGAAGCCCTTGAAATAGCGAACTCATTGGGATATCCTGTGCTTGTGCGGCCTTCATATGTTCTTGGCGGACAGGGTATGAAAATTGCCTTTGACGATGACGATATTGTGGAGATGCTCAGCTATGCAAAGAATCTCAATGATCATCCTATCCTTATTGATAAATACATTGTCGGAAAAGAAATAGAGGTTGATGCTATATCTGATGGCGAAGATATATTAATTCCAGGAATAATGGAACATATTGAAAGAGCAGGTGTTCATTCAGGAGACAGTATTTCCCTGTACCCTGCAAGGAATATTTCAAAGTATATTGAAGAGAAGATTGTTGAATACACGCTCAAAATAGCAAGAGAGCTTGAATGCAAAGGGCTTATGAATGTACAGTTTATTGTTCAAAACGAAGAACTCTATGTTATAGAAGTAAATCCAAGAGGCAGCAGGACGGTACCCTTTTTGAGCAAGGTAACCGGCGTTCCTATGGTTGAGCTTGCAACAATGGTAAGTTTGGGATATAGGCTGAAAAATTTGGTAAACACAGTTGGACTTTTACCAAAAAAAGATTTTTATGCTTTTAAAGTTCCTGTTTTCTCATTTGAAAAACTTCCTGATGTTGAAGTATCACTTGGTCCTGAGATGAAATCAACAGGTGAGGTTATGGGAATTTCGAAAGACTACTATGTTGCTCTTTACAAAGGGCTTGTTGCAAGTGGAACAAAGCTCCCATTAGAAGGTGGAGTACTTTTTACTGTTGCTGACCCTGATAAAAATGAAATCATCCCAATTGCTGAGAAGTTCGAAAAGCTTGGATTCAAGATATACGCAACGTCAAAGACAGCAAAACATCTGAATTTTTATCAGGTTGCTGCAAATTACGTTAAAAAAGTGTCTGAAGGAAGTCCAAATATAATAGATTTGATTAGGAAAGGAGAAATAAACATTATCATAAACACTCCTACAAAAGGAAGACAGCCGCAAAGAGATGGTTTTTTGATAAGAAGGTTTGCTGTGGAAAACAAAGTGCCAATCTTCACTTCAGTCGATACTGCAAAGGCTGTGGTTGAAATTATTGAATTTCTAAAACAGAAAAGAGAACTTGACATATTTAACATAGGAGAGATTGATAATGAAGCTATTAGAAGTTGAAATTGAAGAAAATGTAAAGATTGCAAATGATATATTTCTCTTATCCTTTGAATCTGAATATTTGGCAGAAAATTTTAAACCAGGCAATTTTGTGAATATTCTAATTGATAAAGAGAGCATTTATCCTCTTTTGAGAAGACCTTTTAGCATTTCTTTTGTTGAGGGGAAAAGAGTCTATATCGGTTACAAAGTGGTAGGTAAAGGCACAAACCTTCTTTCTCAAAAATCAAAAGGAGAGGCTATTGATGTCTTGGGTCCACTTGGAAATTCATTTTTGACAGACATATTCGACGGGAAGGTTGCTGTGATTGGAGGGGGGGTTGGAATTTTCCCCCTTGTTGGCCTATGTAAAGAGCTCAAAAATAGAGGCAATAAAGTTGATGTATTTCTTGGATTCAGAGATTTAAACTCAATGTTTTTGGTAGAAAGATTTAAGGACATTTGTGACAATACCTTAATAGCAACAGATGATGGAAGTTCAGGTTACAAAGGAAACGTTGTTGAGCTTTTTAAAGCCAATTTTTCAAAAGCAGAGTATAAAGTTGTTTTTTGTTGCGGACCAAAGCCTATGTTAAAAGCTATTAAAAACCTTAAACTTCCTGTAAAATGTTATGCCTCTTTAGAGGAAAAAATGGCGTGCGGGATAGGTGCATGTCTTTGTTGCAGCATAAAAGGAAAAGATGACAATATGTATCATATATGTTCAGATGGTCCTGTTTTTGATATAATGGAGGTTGAGATTGAATGAATTTAGAAGTTGAAATAGCAGGGGTAAGACTCAAAAACCCTGTTATTGCAGCATCAGGCACATTTGGTTTTGGTCGTGAATATTCAAAGTTAATTGACATAAGTGAATTTGGTGCTATATGTACAAAGGGCATCACCTTAAAAAAGAGAATTGGCAATCCGCAGCCAAGACTTTGTGAAGTGTATGCTGGAATAATAAACTCTGTAGGGCTTGAAAATCCAGGAGTTGAAGCTTTTGTAAACGATGAACTTCCTTTTTTGAAAAGCTTTGATACCAAAATTATTGCCAATATAAACGGTTTTGCCAAAGAAGAGTTTGTTGAACTCACAAAAATTTTAACTTCACTTGTGGATATGATTGAAGTAAATTTGTCCTGTCCGAACGTGAAAGAAGGCGGAATGGTCTTTGGTAAAGACCCAGAAAAGGTTTATGAGATAACAAATTCTGTAAGGAATGTGGCAAGTTGTCCGATTATTGTCAAACTAACACCAAATGTCACAGATATAACCCAGTTGGCAGTAGCTGCAGAAAAAGCAGGAGCAGATGCAATTTCACTTATAAACACTATATCTGCTATGGCAATTGACATTGAAACAAGAAAACCCCTGATAAGGATGGTAACAGGTGGACTTTCAGGCCCTGCTATAAAGCCAATTGCAGTTAGAATGGTTTATGAGTGTTTTAAAAAAGTCAAGATACCTATTATCGGTATGGGAGGAATTATGAATTACAAAGATGCTATTGAGTTTTTTATTGCTGGTGCAACTGCCATTCAGATAGGTACAGTAAATTTTATAAATCCAAAAGCAGTTTACGAAATTAAAGAGGGAATTAAGGCTTATCTTGAAAGAAAGGGTTTTAATTCTATAAAAGAGCTTGTAGGTAACGTAAATATCTGAGGTGAAAGCAAAAATGTCAAAGATAGTTGTATATCTTATTCGTCATGCAGAGGCAGAAGGAAATTTTATAAGAAGGTTTCATGGCATTACAGATTCTAATGTGACAGAAAAGGGTAAATTACAGGCTCAAAAACTTGCAGAAAGATTAAAAAATGTCCATTTTGATGTAATTTATTCGAGTCCTCTGAAAAGAGCCTTCTATACTGCAAGTAAGATAGCGGAAGGCAGAAATATAAATATTATAGTAAGAGAAGATTTAATAGAGATAAACGGTGGAGATTGGGAAGATAGGTGCTGGGATGAACTTCCTTTACTTTATCCAGTAGAGTATGAAATATGGGAGAAAATGCCTCACAAGCATTGTATGCCAAATGGCGAAAGTATGTACGAACTTTATGTGAGAGCAAAATCTGCTTTTGAAGACATTGTAAAATCAAATATTGGAAAAACAATATGTATTGTAACTCATGGAACTCTAATTAGAGCTCTTTTAACATATATAAAGGGATGTGAATTTGAGAAACTAAACGAGATTTTTTGGCAGGACAATACTGCTATAAATATAATCGAGTATAAAGATGGAAAATACCACCTTGTTGTTGAGGGCGATTGGTCTCATCTTGGAAATGAGCTTTCCACAATAGCATATCAAGACTGGTGGCAACAGTTTTTAAAAGAAAGAGGAATTGAAAAACAAGATTTAACTATAATTGAAAGGAGAGAAAGTTATGAATAAAGAGACTTACATTCAAATGTTCAAAGACACAGATGCGCTTTTGGAAGGACATTTTCTTTTATCTTCTGGGAAACACAGTGCAAAGTATCTTCAATGCGCAAGAGTTTTGCAATATCCGAACTTATCAGAAATGATCTGCAGAGATCTTGCACAATATTTTAAAGATGTGCAGGTCGACGTTGTAATAGGTCCAGCATTGGGTGCAGTAACACTTTCATACGAACTTGCAAGACAGCTTAAATGCCGTTCTATTTTTGCAGAAAGAGAAGATGGAATAATGAAGCTCAGAAGAGGATTTAAGATTGAAGAAGGAGAAAAAGTTTTAGTAGTTGAAGATGTTGTAACAACAGGGGGGTCTGTAAGAGAGATAATTGAGATTGTTAAAGAATACAGAGGTGAAGTTGTAGCAGTTGCTGGCATTGTGGATAGAAGTGGTGGTAAAGTTGATTTGGGCTATCCTTTGAAAACTCTTCTTACGCTTGAAATTGAAACTTTTGACCCTGAAGAGTGCCCTCTTTGTAAAGAAGGTATACCTATTGTAAAACCTGGAAGCAGAAAAAGCAAGTAGAGCTATTAGTATAAATGAAATTGCTAACTCCAGAAGTTTATAGTTTAGTTTAGTTTAGTTTAGTTTATTAATTATTTTTCCAAAAATAAAAAATGCAGGGACATTTGAAAACAGTATTGATAGACAAAAAACCCTGCATTTTTTATTTTTAATATTTTTCAAAAATCAACCACCTAAATAAGCTTTTTTAACCTCAGGATTTGCTGCAATTTCCCTTGCATTCCCAGATAAAACAATTTTGCCTGTCTCTATTACATACGCCCTGTCTGCAATTGAAAGTGCCATGTGGGCATTTTGTTCAATTAAAAGTATAGTTGTACCTTGTGAATTTATCTCTTTTATTATCTTAAAAATCTCAGTTACAAGTATAGGTGCTAAGCCCATTGAAGGCTCGTCAAGAAGCAGAAGCTTTGGCCTTGACATTAGTGCTCTTCCAATTGCAAGCATCTGCTGCTCTCCACCAGAGAGGGTACCAGCAAGTTGATTCTTTCTTTCATATAATCTTGGAAATCTCTCAAACACCTTTTTCAAATCTTCTTTTATTCCTTGCTTGTCCTTTCTCAAGTACGCACCAAGCTCTAAGTTTTCAAGAACAGTCATTTCTGGGAATACACGTCTTCCTTCTGGTACGTGTGAAATTCCGAGTTTTACAATTTCCATAGATGACTTTTTTGTTATATCAATATCTTCAAAATAGATTGAACCTGTACGAGGTCTAATAAGACCAGAGATTGTTTTGAGCAGGGTAGACTTTCCTGCACCGTTTGCACCAATTAATGTAACAATCTCACCTTTTTGAACTTCTAATGAGACTGAAAACAACGCCTGTATGGCTCCATAATAAACATCTATTCCATTTACCTTAAGCAAATTCTAAGTCCCCCTCTCCAAGGTATGCTTCTATCACACGAGGGTTGTTCTTGACCTCTTCAGGTGACCCTACCGCAATCACTTCACCGTAATCAAGCACATATATCTTTTCACATATGTCCATTACAACTGACATGTCATGTTCAATCAAGAGTATAGTTAAATCAAATTTATCTTTTATAAATTTAATAAGGTTCTTTAGCTCCTGTGTTTCTTGAGGATTCATTCCTGCTGCTGGTTCGTCTAACAAAAGAAGTTTTGGTGATGTTGCAAGTGCACGAACAATTTCAAGCTTTCTTTGTTCGCCATAGGGTAGGTTTTTAGCAAGTTCAAATCTTTTTTCGTAAAGTCCAAAAATCTCTAAAAGTTCTTCAGATTTTTTTTGAACTTGTTCTTCTTCTTTTAAAAATCGATGAGTTCTTAATATCGCGTCAAATAAATTATATTTAACATTTTTGTGAAACGAAATCTTTACATTATCAAGGACACTTAGTTCTTTGAATAACCTTATATTCTGAAATGTTCTTGAAATTCCAAGCGCAGAAACTTGGTATGTCTTTTTATAAGTTATATCGTAGTTTGAAAATTCTATCCTGCCAGTATTAGGGTTATATATACCTGAAATCACATTAAATACTGTTGTTTTACCAGCACCGTTTGGTCCGATTAGCCCGATTATTGCACCTTTTTCAATATCAATATTAACATTGTTCAGTGCCACAATTCCTCCAAAATTGACTGTTACATTTTTTATCCTAAGCATTTTTCTCACCACCAATTGGTATCAGCTTTGAAAGTCTTATTTCTTTTGTCCCCATAAGCCCTTGAGGTCTAAATAACATAATTATGATCAAAATAAGAGAATATAAAACCATTCTCACTGCAGGATAATCTTGTAACAAAGCTGAAATTATTGTTAAAACTATAGCAGAGATAATTGAACCTGATATGCTTCCAAGTCCACCCAAAACAACTATCACTAATATGTCAATTGATTTAAAGAAGTTAAACATATCTGGCTGTATAAACCCGAAAGAGCCAGAATAAATTGAGCCTGCAACGCCTGCAAAAAAGGCACCTATCATAAATGCCAGAACTTTATATAAAGTTGTGTTGATTCCCATAGCTTCTGCAGCTATCTCATCTTCTCTGATGGCAATCATCGCTCGGCCAAATGATGAATTGATAATATTCAGTATAACCACTACACTTAAAACTGTAATAACAAAATATCCAGTCCAGTCAATTCCTTGTGGTATATCACTTATTCCACTTGCACCACCTAAATAATCTATATTTTGTATAATTACTCTTATGATTTCTCCAAACCCTAATGTAGCAATAGCAAGATAGTCACCTCTCAGTCGCAACACAGGAAGACCAATTATAAGACCACATATCATTGCAAGAATACCACCAATCAAAACAGTAAGGTAAAAAGGCACAGGTTTTTCAAGTGTTGTCAAAACTGCAGTGGTATACGCTCCAATTGCCATAAATCCTGCATGCCCGAGTGAAAACTGGCCAGTGATACCGTTTATTAAGTTTAAACTTACTGCTAAGATAATATTCAACATTATCAAAAAGAGGTTTAGTTTAATATAATCATCTATAATGCCAATCTTCATTAAAAGCGTTATTATTAAATACAAAACAATTATAAATGCAGAATATACCAGAAGTCTTTTTTTCATCTTTCCCTACACCTTCTCTTTTATATTTTTCCCAAGCAGTCCCGATGGTTTTATAATTAAGATCAATATCAAAAGAGCAAATGCAACTGCATCCTTATACATAGAACTCCCGTATCCGCTTACAAGAGTTTCAATAATGCCAAGTGAAAATCCACCCAGCATCGCTCCTGGAATGATACCGATACCACCAAAAACAGCAGCTATAAAAGCTTTAAGTCCAGGCAAAACACCCATAAGAGGATTTATAGTATTGTAATAAAGTCCAACTAAAACACCGGCTGCAGCAGCAAGAGCAGAACCTATTGCAAATGTGTATGAAATTGTAGTATCAACATTAATACCCATTAGTCTTGCAGCATCCATATCTTGAGATACCGCTCTCATTGCTTTTCCTATTTTTGTTTTTTTGACAATAAAATTTAAGATTATCATTAAAAGCACTGTGATAACTAAAAGGTAGATCTGTTTGTTGTTAACTACTATCCTACCTTGGAAAAGATGATAATTTTTTTCAGCAACAAGTCTTGGAAAAACTCTTGAATCAGCTCCCATTATAATTTGCATAAGGTTTTCTAAAAGCAACGAAACACCTATAGCAGTTATCAGAGCAGCAATTCTCGGAGAGTTCCTAAGAGGTTTATAAGCAAACTTTTCTATAAGAATTCCTAAAACACTACAAAAAATCATAGAGATTAACAGAGAAGGAATTAATCCAAGTTTCAGGTATGTAACACTTAAAAATGCAATGTAAGCACCAACCATAAATATGTCTCCATGAGCAAAATTAATCAGCTTAATAATTCCATATACCATTGTATAACCAAGACTTATAAGAGCATATATACTTCCAAGTGTTATTCCATTTATTAACTGCTGAATTAACGTAGACAATTCGCTCTTCACCTCTTTCAAAAACTTTAAAACATTAAATATAACAGAAGGGAAGGGGCATTATAATTTAAAAAAGCCCCTTCCAAGTAAGCTAAACAACACTTATAATATATTTTTTATGGATTTAGTTTTTGCTTAAACATTTGAATACCATCTTTGAGTTCTATAATTACAGCAGATTTCTCTGCGTTGTGCATTTTATTAATGTTTATAACGCCTGTCACACCAACAAAATTCTTAGTATTTTCAATAGCAATTTTGAGTCTTTCTCTGTCTTTTGTTACACTGTCAAATTTAAGATTAGCTCTTTTGAGTGCATCAGCTATAAAATATCCAAGATCATATCCTAAAGCTGCAAAAGCATTAGGTTCTTGATTATATTTTGTTTTGTATTTCTTAATAAAGTTCTGTACCTTTTTGTCAGTGTCCTGTGAAGAATAATGAGCTGAGAAAAATACGTTATTAGCATTTTTCTTTCCTGCCTTCTCAACAACTTTTGGATCATCAAATCCATCGCCACCAAGAATTGGTGCTTTTATGCCAAGTTCTCTTGCTTGTTTTATAATAAGACCAGCTTCATCATAATAAACAGGTGCAAAAATTACGTCAGGTTTCTTATCTCTTATTTTTGTGAGGATACTGCTAAAATCCTGTTCTCCTTTACCAAACGCTTCTTCCGCTATAACTTTGCCTCCACCTTTTTCAAATACAGCTTTAAAATTCTTTAGAAGCCCTTTGCTATAATCTGATGTTGCATCATAAATTATAGCAGCCTTTTTAGCTTTTAATGTTTTTATTGCAAAATTTGCCATAACATTTCCCTGAAACGAATCATTAAAACACGTTCTAAATACATAAGATTTTACTCTGTTTGTTCTTTCGTCAATTGTAACACTATCGTCAGTCGCTGATGGAGATATTAATGGAACTTTATATTTTGTTGCTGCCATTGAAGCTGACTTTGTAGCACCTGATGTTGCAGGACCCAAGATAGCAAGAACATTTTGTCTCACAGCTAACTTGTAGGCAACATTTTGAGCTTCAGTTTTATCCGATTTATTATCCATAACTACAAGCTCTATCTTTTTACCATTAATGCCACCTTTTTTATTAATTTCATCGATAGCAAGTTTTATTCCATCCAATTCCTTTTGACCATATTGAGCAACAGCACCGGATAATTCCAAATCTACTCCAATTTTTATAACATTTTTAGAAGAAGCAAAAGGGACTGTAAGTATAGAGAGAATAAAGAACAAAAGAACAACGCTTACCAAAACTCTTTTCATTTTAATCTCACTCTCCTTCTCAATAAATTTTTTGTGTTATAATAATGGTTGAGTTTATAGTTTATAGTATAAAATATCTTTGAATCGAATACAAGTATTCAATTAACTTCTGTACACATTAGAATATTATTTTGTTTTAGTACTTAAAAATTGTACTACAAGGAGTGATAGGGAATGTATTTCAAATTAGCTGGTCCTCATAATACTCAAACAACTATTGAGCTTGCAATGAAAACTGCTAACGAAAGAAATATCAATCACATAGTGGTGGCTTCGTGTAGTGGAAGTACAGCTAAACTTCTCAGAGATTGTAGAAAAAATGTAGTAGTTGTAACTCATGTAAATGGTTTTTCTGAACCTGGAAAAATGGAAATAAGTCAAGAGACTATTGAAGAGCTTAAAGCAATGGGGTTTAAGGTTTATACAGGCACACATGTTCTATCAGGGGCAGAAAGAGGAATATCAAAAAAATTTGGAGGAGTGTATCCGGTTGAAATTATGGCACATACACTTAGAATGCTGGGACAAGGAGTTAAGGTTGCAGTAGAAATTTCTGTTATGGCTTTAGATGCAGGACTAATACCATATGGTGAGGATGTAATTGCAATTGGTGGAACATCTGAAGGTGCAGATACTGCTGTAATTATAAGACCTTCGCACGCAGCTTCGATATTTGAGACAAAAATTAAAGAAATAATTTGCAAACCCTATGAATTTTAAAAAGTCGCAGAGAGTTGTAAGAAAGAAAAAGCAAAAAGGTTGACATTATGAAAAGAAGAGGAGTATAATAGATTTCAAGAAAATATAAATTGCACAAAATAAAAATTTTGTGCAATGAGGGGAATTGAAAAATGAACTTTTCTGATATTCCGCCTTATGTTGCAGACTTTTTGAATTATATGATTACAATCAAAAATAAATCCCCAAATACAATCAAAGAATATTATTATGACTTGAGAAACTTTTTAAGATATCTAAAAGCAAAAGAACTTAATATGCTCAGCCAAATCGAAAAGATTGAAGACCTCGAAAATATTGATGTTAGCAGCTTTGAAATTGAAAAACTCAAAACAATAACTCTTAGCAATCTATATGAATATTTTTCTTTCCTTGCCACACGTTTTAACAACGGTCCCTATGCAAGAGCCCGAAAAGTTGCATCAATTAGAAGTTTTTTTAAATACCTTTACAGCAAAGCCAAACTTATTTCTGATAACCCTGCAAAAGATTTAGAATCGCCAAAACTTGGAAAAAGAAATCCAAGGTATCTTACACTTGAGGAAAGCAAAAAGCTACTTTCTGCTATTGATGGTGAAAATAAAGAAAGGGACTTTGCAATAATTACTCTTTTTCTAAATTGCGGATTGCGTCTTTCAGAGCTTGTGAATATAAACCTTTCGGATATAAAAGATGATATGCTGAGGATTGTTGGTAAAGGCAATAAAGAAAGAATAATATACCTAAACAAAGCATGTAAAGAAGCTATTGAAAATTATTTGAAAGTCCGCCCTACAGAAGGTGTAAAAGACAAGAATGCTCTTTTTTTGAGTGAAAGGAAGAAAAGAATCAGCAGAAGAACTGTTCAATACATTGTTGAAAAGTATGTAAAAATGGCAGGTATAAATCAGAAAAAGATCTCTGCCCACAAGCTACGTCACACAGCAGCAACACTTATGTACAGGCATGGCAAAGTTGATATAAGGTCTCTTCAGACTATTTTGGGTCATCAAAGTATCTCCACAACAGAGATTTATACTCATGTAAACGATGATGACATCAAAAAAGCCTTTGAAAAAAACCCCCTCTCAGGAGAAAACCAAGATATTTAAGCTCCTGACAAGGGGGTTTTATTCTGTGCACAAAAGTTTGTATGTCTTTACATCCACAAATTTTAATACTTGTCCTGGATAAACAATTGCATTTTCTAAATTATTTACTCTCCTTATAAAATAAATATAATCGCGAATATCTACAGTCTGGTCAACAAAGTTCCTTGAAATTGTCCACAGCGAATCTCCCTCTTTTACTTTTACAAATATCCAATTTAGATTTTTTTCTCTATCAATTCCCTTCCCTTCTCCAATCGAAATTATCAGAGCCGTTACAATAAATATCATTAAAAGAAGCAATGCAATGCCAAAACGAAACTTATTTCTTATAACAACTTTTGTTCTCATAAAATATTTATTCTCTCCGATAAAATGTTCTACATTAAAGATATCAAACATGTGTTTAGATGTCAAGATGCAAACATAAAAAAGATTTAATACTTTTATTTTCTCAAAGAGCTAACCAAAATTTAAATCTTCACTCAATACTATGTGAAAATCCTGATAGCTTCTAAAATATCCTCTACCTCATCAGGATGTTTTATAAGGTATTGGTATATCCTTGTTCTAAAGTTATACAAGGTTTTCTCTAAAAGGTTCATGCTTACTTATGTCCTTATTCCTACAGCATAATTTATCAGGTAATTGAAGTTGAAGTTTTCGATAAGTTCATCATCAGAGTAGTTTTTAAGGTGTTTTATGTATTCCAAGGAAAGAAGTATGTTAACCGGGAAGTTAGCCCTTCCTGTATCACTATATAAAACTGAAAAGAGTTTTTCATCGATGTTGCAGAACACGTATTTATAAAATATGGGTGCCCATGATTTTTCTATTTTAGCCTTTATCCTTGAATCCATGAAGTTAACACTTTCAAATAATGATTGTTGGAGATGGTTGTTATTTTCTCTAAACAAGTGCAACACCCCATTTGTCGTAATTTTTGCTCCTTTGATTCTAATCATATCTAATTTTATATTTATACTTCTTCATAAAGAAAAAAGCTTTTTACACCAGAATCATATATAAAAAAGTTCTTTATAAATTTCTATTAGATCTTTTTTGTTTTGTTTTACTTCTTTTATTAAATATCCATCTTCAATTAATTTTTTAATAATAAAATTCAAATCCTCCTGAGAATCAATTTTAAATTTTAATTGATTTTCTTCACTTTCAATTAAATATTTCAAAATTATAGGTGTACTGATTTCATCTTTTTTAAATGTTTTGTCTAATGTTAAAATATAAATATTGTTATCAGTAAGCTCATTTTTAGCTATATCTAATACAATTTTGCCTTCTTTTATAAAGATAAACTTGTGACATATTTCCTCTACTTCATCTAATAAATGTGATGATATTAAAAAAGTGGTTTTTTGAAATTCATTAATTTCTTTCACTTTTTGTGCAAATTTAATTTTGGAAGTTGGGTCAAGTGCATTAGTAGGCTCGTCAAGTATAATTAATTTAGGGTTAGAGCTAAAAACTTTTGTTAATGCTAATTTTTGCAACATACCAGAAGAATATTTCTTTACTTTCCTCTTCAATACTTTTTCGTCAAGCCCCCAAAAATGTGCTGTTTTCTTAATTTCGTTTGTTGTTGTACCATTCAATATACCAAAAGAATTTAAATTATCAAGCCCTGTTTGGTTTTCATAAAATTTAGGATTTTCTACAATACCCTCTACATCTTTTAATGCCTTTTCAGGATTTTCTAAAACATCAAATCCATTTATTTTTACACTCCCATTTGACGGAATAACAAGACCAAATAAAACCTTTAATGTTGTTGATTTTCCTGCACCATTTGGACCTATCAGTCCTACTATTTCACCTTCTCTAATTGTGAAAGAAATTTTGTCTAAAATCATCTTTTCTTTTGTTTTAACAGTGACATTATCCACTTCTATTATTTTCATTAATTCTACCCTCTCCTTTTTGGTTAACTTTTTGCCTAATCATTTTACCAATAATTATTCCCAATTTGTATGCAGGTTTGGCAAGTAGTAACGTAATTAGTATTATCAAATAACATAGAAAATACTCCTTCACTTTTTATAAGCTTCTCCTTTCAAAACCTTTATTTGTATTATTTAATAATTCAATAAAAGTTTCTTTTTCCAAATATAATCAACCCGATTATTATAAAAATCAAAGTATAACATACAATAATTATTATATAAATCAAACTATTACTAATTAAAACATTATAATCCAACGAAATAGACTTTGTAACGATTCCCCAACCATCTGTATATGTTATTGGGTTTATTAATAGATACTTTTTTTCTATACCTAATTTAGGTAATACAAAATTTATCATTTTTAATAAAATTGCTACACCCAATACAAAATATTCATTTGCTAATATACTATACAGCATTTTAAACAAAGTTATTAACATAACTGTTATTAAGCTATATACCCCAAACAATTTCAAAAAACCTGCTAAACCTGAATCAAACGTTGTTTTTTCCGGACTAACAATTACACTGTCTCCCCATGTTTGCAACCCGTAAATAGTAAAATACGGCAAATTAATATCAAATTTTCTTTTAAACAATACGTAAATTAAAGCAGAAAAAACTATTACATTTATGGTGAAGAGCAGTAAAAATATAATTACTTCGTATATAATACTATAAATATATAGTTTTTCTCTTTTAATTCTATAATTCGGAAACAACATTTTGATGTATCCTTTCTTCAAATCATCACCAAATAATGTCACAATAAACAATGCTATTATAATAAAAACAAAAAATAAATCCATCCATCTAAAACCCAGAGTATTTGATATCCAAACATTTTCAATAGCAACAAAACTTTTGGGTTTGTAAATCTTTTCTTTTAATAACCTTTCATAATACAATAGCTCAACAGCTAACCGATTAGCTTGTTTGAGATCATTGTTATTTTTATATAAATTTATGTTGTTTTTTAGCTCTTGAATCTTTGTTTGGATAAATTTCTTCTTCCCTAAGTATTTTTTAATAAGCTCTAATTCTTTAATTTCAGACTCTAAATTTTTTATTTCTTTTTCATAATATGCAATCTCAACTTCTTTTAAATTCCTTTTCTTTGCATTTTCAAATTTACTTCTCAATTCAACAAGTTGATTTTCTTTAAAAACAAGCTGTCTATTGTAATCAGTATCAAGATACACAATGTACCAGCCACCAAATTGTGTAAATAATACTGTCACAAAAATAGGAATGAACCATTTACTCTTTATCCATCTAAACAATTGCAACCTGAAAAATTTTTTAAAGTTCACAACCTCGACCTCCTCTCCAGAATAAAAAAGAAAAAGGAGACGCCTCCTTCTATAGAGAAAACCTTAGAAGTTTTCAAATACTTAGCGTGCAAACTGGGCTTTTATCCACTTAACACCTTCTTTAACACCTTCTGCAATCCAACCAGGGATACTTTTTCCAGTAAGCCCTTCCACTACTCCATTAACTACACATCCAGCAAAAAATCCTGCAGCCCAACTAACTACTGCTTGGAAAGCACCACCATTTACTTCGGTCAATCCATCATCTTCATTTAAAACTAAATATCCTTTCAATACAGTCTCCATCATAACACTTTAAACCTCCTCTTTTTTTATGATTTTATTTTTTACTATATCTCAACCTCATGCGGCCGCAAACAGAGGTTGCATTACATAAGTTTTTTTGTTATATTTGTGACAACTATAGAAACAAGCGCAGATATTCCTCCACTTATCAACGCGCAGACCAATTTTGACTCTTTAACTTTCAGCTCATTACCTATTACATCTTCCATTTCTTCTTTGTCAAGTTCTTCAAACGACCTCCCAACATAGCTTTTTTCCTCGAGATTTGACACATTTGATTCCTCCCTTATCTTTCTTTAAATTAGGGTAGCCTTTTGCAGAAACGCTCAATATGAGCGTTATCAAGCTTTATAAAGATTCAAAAAAAGTCTGGTCTCCCTCATCATAGTTGTAGTAAAATATGATTATATAAAACAAATTTTCTACTGTGAGGAGGGTTCCAAAATGTTAAACAACAAACCTAAACAACTTTCTTTCCTCGATCTATTCTCCCACCTAAAGGCTTCGGCTCTCTACAACTCTTGATGCCCTCTTGGGCTTATTTAATAAAATTCATCGACTTATCAAACTACATACCTTC
>Ga0065718_1005037_pt1 | contig 24179 bp, 26 predicted proteins | sample GBSCel77sediment_2_FD_59105 | JGI IMG/M metagenome (GOLD analysis project Ga0065718, IMG submission 59105) | Hot spring sediment microbial communities from Great Boiling Spring, Nevada - cellulolytic enrichment CS 77C v3 (version 3) | ecosystem: Environmental > Aquatic > Thermal springs > Hot...
AGTTTTAGTTTTTTCTTTCACGGTAGCTTCCCCTCCTTTCTGGTAGTTTTGGTTATTAAGCATTGGGGAAGCTACCATACCCTTCCCTTTCCCTCAAGTCTTTACACAATTAATGAGACACTACCTGTTAAAGTGTTTGATAGTAAAGGATTGGTAAAATAAAAACAGTTGCTAATTTTTAGATATTTAATTATATTATAATATAATATTTTCCAAAAAAGAGGTGAATTTTATGAGAAAAATAAAATATTTTAGATTTTTTAGTTTATTAATGAGTTTATTGTTTTCAATTTTTTTAAATATTGCATTTGCACAAAATATTCAAATATTTCCATTGACATCTTATCCATTTATTCAAAATCAACAAATGCAACCCCAACAAACATTATCTCAAATACAACCCCAAAGCCAGGCACCATCCCAACCTATTTTTCAAACAACTTTTATACAACCTCAAGTATTACAACCTTATCAATTACCTGAAGAACTTTCAGATTTTGAACAATATGTTTCTGAAAAAATAATAATTACCGAGGCGCAACTAGAAATTCTTAAAAAATGGGATGAGATTAGTTTTTCTTACACATCAGTACCTCCTTCTGGTAAAATTGCAGTTCCAGTAAAAGTTATTAAATATATTGAAAGACAAGGAATTTCAATCCCGTTAGAAATCGATGCAGGATTTTTAATTGGAACTCCTCACGCAATAACTACTGCATTTAAAACCTTAGGAATTAAAAATTCTATAATAATTTCTACTGAACTCAAACAATTTGGTTATGATTTTTTTAGACAGCCTCCTTCAACATTTGCACCTGCTGACAAAGTACCTGTTTCACCTGAGTACGTAATTGGCCCAGGTGATGAAATAAGGGTTTCTTTATGGGGAAGTATTGAAGGTAGTTTTACTAGTGTAGTTGAGAGAGACGGAAATATTACTCTTCCAAAAGTAGGCACTATTTACGTTGCAGGCATTCCATTTAAAGAATTAAAAGAAATTCTTTATAAAGAATTTTCAAAATATTTTAAAGATTTTGATATGAATGTAAGTATGGGTCAGCTTAAAACAATAAAAGTATATGTAGTTGGGCATGCAAAAGCTCCAGGTGCTTATTCAGTTTCTTCACTTTCTACCCTTATTAATGCTCTCTTTGAAGCAGGAGGACCAAGTAAATCAGGATCAATGAGAAATATTCAATTAAAAAGAGGTGGAAAAACAATTGTTTATTTTGACATGTATGAGTTCCTTCTTAAAGGCGATAAAACTAAAGATATTAGACTTATGCCAGAGGATGTTATCTTTATTCCACCTGCTGGTCCACTTGTAGCAATAGCAGGAAGTGTAAAAGTACCTGCTATATACGAATTAAAAGATGAAAAAACAGTGGGAGATCTTATAAAACTTGCAGGAGGTTTAACTGAAATAGCATTTAAAGGAAGAGTTCAAATAGAAAGAATTGTTGAGAATACAAGGCAGATAGTTTTTGAAGCTGATCTTGATTCAGCTTTAAATCATGAGCTTAAAAGGGGAGATATAGTAAAAGTTTTCCCTGTTTTTCCAGATAAAAGATTTGTAAGGATTTATGGAGCTATCCAAAGACCAGGTGAATATGGATTTAAAGAGGGAATGAGAGTTCGTGAACTTATAATGATGGCAGGAGGACTTAAATATTATGCTTATATAGAAAAAGCTGAACTTACAAGAGTTACACCCACCCCACAAGGTCCAAAAACAGAAAAAATTATCTTCTCCCCAGAAAAGGCTCTTAAAGGCGATCCGGAACACAACATAAAACTTCAACAAGACGATTATATTTTTATAAGAGCTATTCCTGAGTGGGAACTTTATAGAACTGTTACTATAGCAGGAGAGGTAAAATTTCCTGGAACTTATACTATTAAAAAAGGTGAAACACTTTCAAGTCTTATTGAAAGAGCTGGTGGGTTTACAGAAAAAGCTTACTTAAGAGGTGCTGTTTTTATAAGACAATCTGTAAAGGAAATTCAACAAAGACAAATAAATGAAATGATAGATAGACTTGAACGAGAACTCTTAAGTATAAGCTCCGCATCAATTGCAGGAGCTTTAACAGCTGAAGAGGCTAGAATTTTACAAATTGAAACAGAACAAAAAAGACAATTTATACAAAGATTAAGACAACTTAAAGCTTTAGGAAGAATGGTTGTTAAAATTGACGAACCTGAGAAATTAAAAGGGACACCTTTTGACATAGAACTTGAAGATGGAGATTATATTTACATACCTCAAAAACCTGCAACAATTCAAGTAATAGGTTCAGTTTTTAACCCAGGAGTTTTTATTTATGATAAAAATAAAACACTTTCAGACTATGTTGAACTAGCTGGTGACTATACACAAAATGCTGACAAAAAAAACGTTTTTATTCTCAAAGTAGATGGTTCTGCAGTAAAACCTCATAAAGGTCTTTTTGGCTTAAAATGGAATAAATCTTTATACAGATGGGAATATAATTTAGAACTCGAACCAGGTGATACAATAGTTGTTCCTGAGAAACTTATAAGAATCGCTTGGCTAAGAGAAATTAAAAATATTACTGAAATAATATTCCACATAGCAACTACAGCAGGTGTATTAATTGCCGCTGGTTTATAAAATAATTTTGAAAATTTTTATTAGTTTTTTCATCATTCATACTGCTTTTGCAGAAGAATATCTTCCTATTGATGAAGAAACTTATTTTTTTCTTCAAAAGCTTGAAGGAGAAGGTATAATTCAAAGCGGGCTCCTAACAACAAAACCACTAAGCAGAAAAGAAATTGCAAGACTTATAAAGGAAGCTGAAGAAAATTCAAAAAATAAAAGTTTATATATTAAAATAATTGTAAAAAAATTAAAAGAAAACTTTAATGAAGAATTTAAAACAGTTGATTTTATTAAACCGATTAATTCGATATACATTAAATATTTTTCTCAAGATACAAATTTGCAATTACTTAATTATAACAACGATGGTGATAATTTAGAAAAGGGTTCAAATTTAAGAATAGGATTTGAAACAAGAGCTAAATTGCACAAAATCTCATATTACCTTAATCCTGAATTAAGAACATCAGATAACAAAGATAATTTGATTATAAAAAGAGGTTACTTGGTTTTAGGTTTTGATAATATTGATATTAGAGTTGGGAGAGATTCACAATGGTGGGGACCAGGTATTCACGGAAGTCTTCTTTTATCAAATAACGCCCCACCTTTCAAAATGATTAATGTCACAAACCCTATACCATTTCTTCTCCCGTCTTTTTTAAAATATTTTGGACCTTTTAAGTTTAATTTTTTTGTAACAAAGCTTGAAAAGGACAGAGATGTACCAGAACCTTATTTGTGGGGGTTAAGAATTAATTTTAAACCAACCCCTTATACTGAAATTTCTCTTGAAAGAACAGCACTTCTTGGAGGTAAAGGAAGATCAGAAAGTTTAAAAACATGGTTATATAGTTTTACAGGAAAAGGTGAAAATGTACCAGGTGTTGAAGCTGGAGATCAGAGAGCAGGAGGTGATATTAAGATAACTATTCCTTTGAAAATTCAACCTTTTCAAGTTTATTTTGAAGCAGCTGGAGAAGACGAAGCTGGGGGTTTTCCATGTAAATGGGCTTATCTTTACGGAATTTACCTACCAAGAATAAAAAATATTGAAGAATTAGGTTTAAGGTTAGAATACGCAAAAACTTCTCCAGCTTGGTATGTACATCACATTTATACAAGCGGATACACTTATAAAGGCTGGAACATCGGACACCATATGGGAAGAGATTCAAACAACCTTTACCTTGAATTAACTTACCTTTCTCCTAATCTCAATAGATTTTCCATTTTTTATGATAGAGAAAAAAGTAATATTACAAATAGTAAAAAAACTGAGATGGGATTAAGCTTTAATACAAGAATAAAAAAATTTGATATTAATTTAAAATATACTAAAGCTTGGTTTGAAGAATTTCCTATAAAAAATGGAGAACTTTTAAATTTTGGCATAAAATATAATTTCTGATATAATTTTAAAATAAAAAATATTGACTGAAGAGAGGGATATAAGAATGAATAAAGAAATTAAAGAAGAGGAGATAAATATTATTGACTTATTCTTAGTTATTGCTAAAAGGAAATCTCTTATAATAGGAATTACCTTAACAGTTGCTATTGTTACAGCTATTATAAGTTTTATTATTCCACCTACTTATAAAGCTGAAACAAAATTTCTTCCTCCTCAACAATCAAGTTTAACTGCTTCTCAACTTCTTCATCAAGCAGTAGGGCAAATAACCGGGATTGCTCCTGAAATGTTAGGAATAAAAACAATTTCTGATCTTTATGCAGAAATTCTCAAAAGTAATACTGTACTTGATGGAATTATTGATAGATTTGATCTAATGAAAGTTTATGAAGTTAAATATAGAAGTGATGCGAGAAAGAAGCTTCTTAAAAATATAGAAATATCAGTTAATAGAAAAAGTGGTATTATAAGTCTTTATGTATATGATAAAAATCCTAAGAGAGCAGCTGATATGGCAAATGCCTTTGTAGAAGAATTAAAAAAATTAACTAAAAATTTAGCATTAACTGAGGCTTCACAGAGAAGACTTTATTTTGAAGAACAATTAAAAGAAGTAAAAGATGCACTTGTAAAAGCTGAAGAAGATATGAAAAAATTTCAAGAAAAAACTGGTGCTGTAGTAGTTGAAGAACAAGCAAAAAAAGTAGTTGAAGCAATTGCAAGTTTAAGAGCTCAAATAGCAGCAAAAGAAGCTGAAATAAAAGCAATGAAAACATATGCAACACCTAATAATCCTGAATTAAAAAGAGCAGAAGAAGCTTTAAAAGCATTAAAAGCAGAACTTGCAAGACTTGAAGTAAAGGGAGGAAGTAATCCTAACCCCCTTATACCAACTCAAAGGTTCCCAGAAGTAAGTAAAGAATATTTAAGAAAAATGAGAGATTTAAAATTTTACGAAGACCTCTATGAGCTCCTTCTTAAAGGTTATGAAGCAGCAAAACTTGATGAAGCAAAAGATGCACCGGTAATTGCAGTTATTGACAAAGCAACCCCTCCTGAAAAAAAAGCAAAACCGAAAAGAACTCTTATGGTTTTCATTGCAACTATTTTATCCTTCTTTTTCTCTATTTTTATCGCCTTTTTTAAGGAATATATAGAAAAAATAAACCAAGATCCGGAACAAAAACAAAAAGTTGAAGCATTAAAAAATCACCTCAATTTTAACTTTAATTTTAATAAGAAAATTAATTTTAAAAAGAAGAACTTTTAGAAATTTTAGAGATTATCCCATCAAAAATAAGCCCTTATTGTAGCGAATACTAAAGCTAAAGGCAAATTATGGCTAAAAATACATTATCTCTTATTACAAACTGTAAAGAATTTGAAAAATTTCAAAAAGGTCAATTTCATCGTTGTTTAGCTTCTTTTCTTCCATTGGGTACCTCCTTTATTAAATTTTGCTTTGTAGTGCAATTGCAAACTTCCACAAACTTTCAAACCGATAATCTACTAAATAATAATCATAACAAACAGGCGATATAAAAACGGTTATCATTCCCAAATTTCTACCAAGCTCTATGTCTGACAAAGAATCTCCAACTATTATAGACCTTTTAAAATCAATACATGGAAAATCTTCTTTGGCTTTCAAAGCCAAACCTGGTTTCGGCTTCCTGCAATTACATTCTTCTTTTTCAGGATCGTGAGGACAATAATAAATTCCATCAATTGAAATTCCATGCTCATTGAATATTTTCAACATTTCTGCGTGTATTTCCAACAAATCTTCCTCTTTCATCAATCCCCTTCCTATACACCTTTGATTTGTTAATATAATAATCTTGCCAAAAATTCCTCTTAAAATCCTTAAACCATCAATTACACCAGGAATTAACTCAAATTGGTTTATATTTCTAACATAATCATTTTCTATCTTTCTATTAATCACACCATCCCTATCCAAGAAAAGAGTCCAAGTCTTGTCAATATTTAAGCTTTTTAAACTCATTTTGAGCCCTCAAGTAATCTTCTGGAACTCCAATATCTATAAAGTAATCATCAAACACAAATCCATAAAAATTATAACTTTTATAGTAAGTTTCTAAAATATCTTTTTCCAATGAAAAAGTTTCTTTATTAGCTAAACCAAGATAAAATTCTTTGTTTATTATATACACACCGCCGTTTATTAAGGAATTACTATCTTCAACTTTTTCTTTGAAAGAAACTATTATGTTGTTGTTTAATACTATTGTTCCATATCTATTGGCATTATTCACTTTTTTAAAGCTATACTAAACAACGAATTATAATTTTTATGCAGCTTAAAAAACTGCTCTAAATTTATTTTAAAGAACGTATCTCCATTCATTACTAAAACATCTGTATCGTATGCATATTTTAAACTATTCTTTATTGCTCCTCCAGTTCCAAGTGGTTTATCTTCTATTGCATAAACAATATCCATACTTAAGTATTTAAAGCCGAAATATTTCTTGATAATTTCCCATTTATAGCCAACAGATAATATAACTCGCTTAACATTATACTTATTTAGATATTCAAGAAGATATGCAAGAAAGGGTTTTCCATTTACATCAGCCATAGGTTTGGGAACATCTTTTACGATATTACTTAATCTTGTGCCAAAACCTCCAGCTAAGATAATCGCCTCATTCATACCCCTTCATCCAAATAATCTTCTTTCAACTATCTCACATATAATATGGCCTATCATAATGTGAGCTTCCTGTATTCTTGGAGTATCCTTAGAAGGAACATTTATTATATACTTGCAAATATCTTTCATCTTTCCACCATCCATTCCAGTCATACCTACCGTAATCATACCAATACTATTAGCAGTTTCTATGGCTTTTACTACATTCATTGAATTACCAGATGTTGAAATACCTATCAATACATCTCCAGCTCTTCCTTTAGCTAAGACAAGCCTTGCAAATACATCATCATAAGAATAATCGTTTGCTACCGCAGTAAGATATGAAGTATTAACGTGCAAGGCTTCAGCAAACAAAGGGGGTCTATCTAAGTAAAACCTACCACTCAATTCTGCAGCAATGTGCTGAGCATCGGCAGCAGAACCACCATTACCACACAGCAGAACCTTTTTATCATTTTTGAAGGCATCAACTATAACATCAGCTACTTGAGATATTACTGACAAAAGGTTTAAATCGTTCATTATTTCTTGTTTAACTTGTATAGAGCTTAAAATGATCTTTTTAATCTCATCCATTTTTGACACCTCATTTACTCTAAATTCTTCCTTATTGCTTTCATTCATGATACCCTCCACGTCTTTACTCCGTATTTTGTAAATTGATATCTTCTGAATTCACCCCCAAATTTTTTCAAAGCTTCCATCACCTTATATTTTGTATTCTTTGGACAATAAAACATCATGAATCCTCCTCCACCTGCCCCTGAGATCTTTCCACCAGTTGCTCCTGCCTTTAGTGCGGTTTCGTAAATTTCATCTATCACAGGATTAGTAATACTTTCTGCCATCTTCTTTTTATGTTCCCAACCGAAATGTAATATTTCACCTACTTCATCAAGATTTCCTTTAAGGATTGCCTCCTTCATTAAAATAGCCTGCTCTTTGAGTTTGAGCATAGCCTTTACGGGGTCTTCCTTACCTGCTTTAACACTTTCCACCTGCGCTTCTATAATTTTAGATAATAGCCTGCTTGTTTCAGTGTAGTAAAGTAAAAGGTTATGTTGGAGCTCATCAATTATCTCTTGCTTAATTCTTAATGGATTCACAATTACCTTATGATTATCGTAAAACTCCATAAAATTGAACCCACCAAAAGTTGCAGCATACTGGTCTTGTTTTCCTCCAGCTTGTTTAAGGTCTATTCTTTCTATTTCAAAGGCAAGATGGGCTATATCATATTCACCAAGCGGGAGTTTTAACCATTCAGCAAAAGCACCAATAACAGCTACAACCAACGTAGAATATGTCCCGAGTCCCGACCCAGGGGGAGCATCAGCATAGGTATAAATCGTAAAAGACAAAGGCTCGCCTTTGTTAAAATCTTTTACGATTCGGTTATAAACTCCCTTTATCAGATCAAGCTTTCCATCAATTTCAAGCTCTGGTTTAGAATCCATTATCATGGCTTCATTTCTGTCAACTGAGATAATTTCAATTTTTCCGTCGTTTCTTGGCTCAATCGTAGCGTATGCATACAAAAAAATCGTAGCATTCAAAACCGCTCCTCCATAAATATCACAGTATGGGCTTACATCAGTCCCACCACCAGCAAGTCCAAGTCTAAGTGGTGCTACTGAACGTATTAGCATTTAAGGACCTCCTGCTTTATTTTAACACAGCATCAATTATCTCAAGGAGCCTTTTTTCATAAATAGTCCAAGTATAGTGATTTTTAATAAAATCTCTTGCATTTTGCTTTAAATTCTCAAAATCTTTCGGTTTTTTGTAAATTTTGTTAATTATATCTGCCATTTTTTTAGGATCATCGTAAACTAAAAAATGTTTCCCATGTTCAGCTCCTATAGGCTTTGCTGCTAAAGAAGAGACAATATTTATAGCCCCCAAAGCCATACATTCAAGTATCTTATTTTGAATACCTCCCCCAGTTTGCATAGGAGCAACTACACAAAGAGACGATTTTAAAATTAAATACGGATCATCTACAAAGCCTGTGACTTCAACATTCCGAAATTTTTTGGGTAGATCTTGGATAATTTTTGTTGGATAAGCTCCAACTACCACAAATTTCAAGTTCTTGTTAAGATAAGGAAGAACATTCTTTGTGAACCATAAAACAGCATCTATATTAGGTTGATAGTCCATCTTTCCAAAAAAAGCAACATAGTTTCTGTATTTAAAATCGTGATCTTCGTAAAACAAAAGATTTTCATTTACTCCATTAGGTAGCCATGCAGTCTTATCGGGTAAATTAAAATAATCTCTTTCTTCTTTATTGACAAATAAAGTTTTATCGAAATGTTCTATGCAGTATTTTTCAAATTTAAGTAATCTTTTAGCTTCAATTGAATATACAATTCTCCACTTCAATGACGATGTTTTTTTGGCCGATCTTAAATAATTTAAACCGATTGAATCTGTCAATTCTAAAATTTTCGGTTTTTCTTTATTTACTACATACTTTGCAGTTCTAATTAAAGTTGCAAACAGCAAATCAAAATCCTTGTATATTTTATCAACGTAGTTTTGAACATCATTAAAGTAGTAATAATTAACTTGCAAAGGCAGTCTATTAGTAATTAGACCTTTCAAAGTGTTAGCATAAAATAGTTCTTTCCTTTTTTGAAAAATCTTATAGCTTAAACCAAGGCCATTTGCCCACTCGTGAAACTCTTTGGGAATTTCCTTATCTGTTATAGAAACAAGATGAACTTTGAAGTGCTTAGAGAGGATTTTGAGAAGCCAATAATTTTTAAGACGATCTCCTCCTATTGGTGGGTAAGGCAAGCGGGAAGAAAGGAAAAGGATTTTTTTCATAGTATCTCCTACTTATAGGTATAATTGTTAATTGAAAGTTTCTTTAATTTTAAACTTATTCCATCTATGTATGCTGGTAAGAACCACAATGCTATAGTTTGAAAAGGAGCTATATCAAATGAGCAGGCGAAAAGATATGTAATTAGCCAAGAAACAAGAATCGCTTTTTGTTTTGATGTGGAAGCGATTAGTTTTATCTTTTTATAGATGAAAAAAATAAAGACAAAATATAAAATAAAGCCTATAATACCACCGTAAGAATAGATTCTACCAAAAAATGAGGAGATATAACTACCAAAAGCTTTTACACTCATTATTTGATCTGCAACTACAGGTGGTAAAAACTGTAAGAATGATAAATCGTTTCCCAAACCTCCACCAAAAATAAATTTTAACAAGAGTCCTATTGAAAATTCAGTATTATTATTGAACAAGTTGAACAAAAATATCCAAAACGACCCTCTATCCGTTAAGCTAATCGGTAAGTATTCATAGCCTTTTTTAATATTATCTATGACACTGTTCGACATAATAACAAAATAATTATTTGGATATAAGCGGAAAAAGATAAATATAGAAATAGTGCTGATCATAGCAATGAAAAATAAATAAAATATTTGTCTTGGCTTGTTGATACTAAGGATTAAATATAAGGAGAAGAATAGTAATATTTTGACATATGTAGTAGCACTAAATGTAAGAATAGTAATTACTATTAGTGACAAAAATATAAACAATTTTTGAATTCTTCTCATGTGTTCTGAATACAAGATGAACATCGGAATATAAATTAAAGCCAAATCAGTTCCTAAATGAGAAGGCTCAGTGTAAGATGCATAAATACGAAAAGTTTCTTGAAAATTAAAAATCAGATCATAAATAAAGAAAACGAATAAAATTAAATAGCTATAATAAAGATACTTAAACCAGTTTAAGCTATCGTATTTGTGAAAAATCTCTCTGAGTGAGATAAACAGAAGTAATCCTATAACCAATCCTGAAAATGCTCTGAAAAAGTTTTCTGGAACTTCAAATTCAATTAATGTTTTAACAGCTGAGGAAAATATAAGCCATATTGTAAGCCATAATATAGAACTAAATATGGAAGTTTTTTTCATTTTAAGAAAAAGCAACAGAAAAGGAGATATTATTGCTACAATGAAAGTATAAAGTGAAAATATTTGAACAAACCTTTCAAAACCTATGTTTTCAATTGGTATGAATATTATCAGTTTCTCCAACATTTCTATACTATTATCCTATCTGCGGATTGTTCTCATTAACCACCAAACTACTTGCAACTTTTCATAAAACCCTAAATAGCTAGCAATTAAAGCTAAATATTTCTTGAGTTTAAATGATAAATTTATCCTAATGGAGTGTTCCTTTTCCATTATTTTCAATTCATCTAATATTTTCTTAACTGTTTTGGGATTATTACTAGTACCACCTAATTTCATTTTACACTGAAAAAAATCTATATATACCAAATGAATTAAATCGTGAACTTTAACTACCCACGCATGATCACCTATAATCTTGTATTTTTTCTCATAAAGACCACCCGACCGGAACAATTTGGCAGAAATGATGGACCCAGAGTGAGGTATTACAAACTCTTTAAGCAATTCGTTTTTTTTAACTAATCTATATCTATAAGGAATTTCCTTACCACCAACTTGAAAAATTATATTTCCATATATGTAAGCCTTGTTAGCTACGGAAGATGATAATAAAAATCTAAATATTTCTTTTATCCAATTATTCACAAGCAAATCATCACTACCTAAAAACGTGTAAAAATCCCCTAAAGCCACTACTATCCCCTTATTCATCGCATCGTATATTCCTTCATCTGGCTCGCTAACCCAATAATCAATCTTATCTTCGTATTTTTTTATTATATCCAAAGTTCCGTCAGTAGACCCCCCATCTATTATTATATACTCCACGTTTGGGTAAGTTTGATTTAAAACACTTTTGATGGTCTCTTCTAAGTGTTTAGCTCCGTTGTAGACTACAGTTATAACCGTAATTAAAGGAAGCTGAGTTATAACTTGTTTATCGCTATCTTTTAAGCCGTTAATATACTCATTTATTTTTTCTTGTATTTCTTTTGGCGCTGGTATTAAAGGATTTCCTTCAAGGTCGCATACGTGCCATTGATTATCAACCAATTTATAACTAAACTTAAAAAGCCCCTTCGTTCTAAGTCCTCCCTCAGCAATTCTTTGGGGGTTAGGTGGTAAAAATAGAAGCGTTTCGAACTTATCTTCTGGTTTTCCGATTATTTTTGAGTTTTGGATTTTCAGTTCTGGGATACTTATATTATGCTTTAGCTCTTCTTTGATTTTGCCTGCCTCGTCCAAGTATGTAATGTCTAAGATCTTATATAGAAGGGTATTAGTATTAAATCTTTCAGAGCTTTCCATTAATTATCTCCTCCAAAATTTTTCTCCATTGAGTTGCATAGTTTTCTATGGTTAACCCCTTAACTCTCTCATATCCTCTTTGGCTTAACTTTATTCTAAGTTCCTCATTAGTCCATATTGTTAAAATCTTTTCTGCCATATCTTCTATATTATTCGGGTCAAACAAAAGTCCTGCATCTCCTACTTGTTCCGGCAAAGCACATACATTTGAAGAAACAACAGGAACGCCAAGATAGAAAGCTTCCCATATTGGTATACTTACAGATTCAAACAAAGTAGGCATAACAAGAGCAGTTGATAACTTATATAGATAAGGCATATCTTCTTGTGGTACATATCCTAAATATTTTATTTGCTTGGATAAACCTAATTCATGAATCTTTTTCATCACATTTTCGAAATTATTCTTTTTTGAACCAACAAAAATAACTGGAATTGAGATGTTATATTTAGATTTTATAAGTTTTATAGACTCCAGAAGTTTTATATGATTTTTATGATACCAAAATTGAGCAGGATAAAACAAATATTGACTTGGCAATGAATATTTTTCTCTCACTTGCTCCAGTTTATCCTCACTAATTTTTACCTCTCTTATGTATCTCGGTGGGGGGGCAGGCAAAACCTTTATTTTCCTATCTGGCACTTTAAGAAATCTTATAACATCTTGCTTTACATAATTTGACTCACAAATAACTAAACTTGCTTTCTGACCTGTTTTATAAACTACTTTTCTTGAAATTTTCTCCTTAAAAGAAAAAAACTCTGGATAGTACTCATGCTGGAAATCATGAATCGTAACAATATACTGTTTTTTCATATGAAAAGGCAATAAAGTAATGGACGGTGATATAATAAGATCAACATCAACTTTGGGAGCAAGATTTCCAAAGACTAAATCAAAATATACGTGAACCACCTGTCTAATTTTTAGATTTATAGATGAATTACTATATATAATAATATCGTCTTCTAAAATTTTTGGAAAATCAGGATATCTTATTTGTATAAATTTAAATTTATGTGATATAAATTTTACAGCCTCCAAGAGAGATAACGTATATTGATAAACTCCTCCACCATCTGGTGTTGAGATTGTTAATATACCAATCTTCATGTTCTCAAACTCTATTAAATTTAAAAGATTTCAAATATTTAATAGGAAAACTTTTCAATTCAATACTTATTACTAAAACAAGTAATTGATTATCAGGAAAACAATTCAGATGGTTTTCAAAATATTCTGTATGTTTCTGCATATAAACTCAACTTCCTCTTCTTTTAAATTATAACCACTTGGCAAGTTTAGCCCCTTTTTATAAATTTCATAGCTAACCGGATTTATTAATCCATCTTTTTTATACATTGGCATCAAAGAGCATGGATAAAAAAATGGCCTTGTATCTATTCCTTGGCCTCTCAGCTTTTTCATAAATTCATCTCTTTTGATTTCATCGAAAACTTCACTTACAAAACAGACCATCCAAAATACATTCCTTGCCCATTCTTTTTCTGGGTTCAACCGTATTCCTTCTAAATTTTTAAGACCTTCTTTATACCATGTAAATATTTGCCTCTTCTTCTGGATTATCTCCTCTATTCTTTCAAGTTGTGCAAGTCCCAAAGCTGCTTGGATGTTTGCCATCCTATAGTTAAAACCTATTTCTGTATGCCAATATCTTTTTTCTTTGCTCATAGCGTGATCTCTCAGATGTTTTGCTTTTTGATATAAATTCTCATCATTTGTTGTAATCATACCACCCTCACCAGTAGTTATTATTTTATTACCGTAAAAGCTAAAAACTCCACAATTTCCTATACTTCCAACTTTTCTACCTTTGTATTCAGCTCCATGTGCTTCTGCACAATCTTCTATTACAAAAAGATTATACTCTTCTGCTATTTCCATTATTGGATCCATATTAGCTGGATGACCATAAAGATGCACAGGGATTATTGCTTTTGTTTTTGGAGTTATTTTTTTCTTTACATCTTCAGGGTCTATACACCAGGTTTCTGGATCCACATCAGCCATCACAGGCTTTGCTCCTGTATAAGCTACCGCATTTGCAGTAGCTACAAATGTCAGGTCAGGAATTATTACTTCATCTCCCTCTTTTATCCCCAAAGAGACAAGAGCAAGGTGGAGAGCTGTGGTGCCATTAGAGGTTGTGAGAGCATATTTGACTCCTATGTATTCTGCAAAGCTTTGTTCAAATCTGCTTATATATTCTCCAATAGAAGATACCCACCCTGATTTAACCGCATCCATTACATAATCGATCTCCTTTTGAGTTATAGAAGGTTCAGCGACAGGAATAAATTTATTTCTCATCATTTAACCCCATTTTAAATCTTGGCTTTATTCGCTGAGCAGGATTGCCTGCAGCATATGAATTTTCTGGAATATCTTTTAACACTATCGAGTTTGATGCAATAAATGAATTTTTTCCTATACATCCACCTAAAACAATTGAATTCAGTCCTATCCAGACACCTTCTTCAATAACAATTGGCGATAAGATATAAGCAACAGTACCTTCTTTTACTAAATAATTTGCGTACGTGATCAATGCGGGATTATTCTCATCAAACGGATAATTAGATAAAGAATAGATTTTAACTCCAGCCGATGTTGTTACCTTATCACCAATATATACACCTGCATGCGCCTGTATTATATTAAACATACCAATATGAACCTCGTTACCGATAATTAATTCACCTTCATTCCATTTGAAACTATTATTTTTTTTCTTTTTTACTACAGAGTTACCCCCAAAATCCACTGGTCCAGCCATTAAAACAGAATACTTATCAATCCATACATTATCACCAATACTTATCCATTGAGGATTTTGAATAATAACACCTTCGTCTATTATTACATTTTTCCCACACTTTTTAAACTTCTTTGACCAATACCAATATCTTATTTTTCTACCAGTAACTCCAGATATATTTGTAATTACCGTTCTGATTATATCATCTATTACAATTTTGAGCTTTCGTAACATATTTTACATCACTCATATGTTTTTATGTCTTTTCCTTTTAAACCTTGACAAATGCCAATCAATTGCTTTTTTCCAATCCTTCTTCCGATGCTGTATCCCAAATTATCCCATCCTTAGAACCAGTTAGCTTGACAATCAATTCAAGCAAGTCCTTTCTTCCACATAAAAAAGCCCCTCTAATCAGGTTTCCCATTCCTATAAAAACAGCTATATAAGATTCTTCTTTCATCTTAACCTCATAATTACATTATAGCATTAATCTTCTGAAACCAAGAATAGATTTTTTAAGAAATATTTATTTAATCTAAAAACATCTAATCCCACAGCATTTATAAACCCCCTGATATACCAATCATACACCCTTTTTATCCCTTCCTCCAATTCAATCTTTGGTTCCCAACCACGCTGTTTTATCCTGCTTACATCCAAAAGCTTTCTTGGTGTGCCGTCTGGCATTGATACCATTTCTTGCAAGATTTAATTTTAATACATCTGCTATAATTGGATCTGCTTCAAAAGCCTTAATTCTTGCTTTTGGATAAAGTATTTTAAAATATAAACAACTCATACCAATATTTGCTCCACAGTCATATATGACTGGTTCTTCGTTTTTGGAATTAAATTTATAAATCTCCTCAACAAATATCTCTTTGAACTGCCAAATAAAACTTGCAAATCTGGAACATCAAACGAATATTTGAGAAATTTGACATTATTAACTCTCTCAAAACGCTTGTACCCCCATTTGCTACATAGTCTCTGGAACCCTCGTTCGTTTTTGTTTTTTAAGTAATGATAAAGTGGCCTTAGCATATTTTTAATTAAGCATTTCATTTTTTCCTCGCCTTTATTGCTATAGTAATTTGATAATCTATGTCCTTATAAAAAAGCTCTTCTTTTGTAAGTTCTTCAGCGGAAATTCCATGCAAAAATGCAATAGATGATAGAACACTCCCATAGGTTTCTACTTCTACATTACCCTCTCCAAAAACTTCCTCAAAAAGTCTTTTAGCAGAAAGATCCGTAAACCTCCAGTAATCACCCCATCTATCCATATCGTATCTGCTTATTTGAGAAATTCCAGCAACAGTTGCTAATACTATACCACCATCTTTAAGCATGTGAAAAATACCCTTAACTGCAGATTTTACATCATAAATAAAATTTAAGGTTTGAGTTACTATGAAACAATCCGTAGTTCTTAAGTTATACCAGTTAGGTTTCTTGATAGCTCTGCGTAACACCTTTAACCACTTCATAAAAACTTACCTCCAAATGATTTAATTTTATCTTTCACTTTTCTTGGTAATACTTTAGAGGCAAGTCTTCTCCATATTGGTGGTTTTATTCTATTAAAATATTCCTCAAGTCTCTTTCTGGCAAGAGTGTGCTCTTCTATTATATCAGGAAAATCCCAATTATCTTTTGTTGAAAGTTCAACATCAAACACTTTCGTTTTTGCTTTGAAGTGAGTACCGCTTGCATCGATGCCAATATTCTTAGTCAAAGACTCTCGTGGGTGCAGGCTCAGACCGTTATTTAAATAAACACTAAGATACCAGAATATTCCCCATGTATAAAGTTTGCCTTCATAATTTAAAACCAATTGGGACCAATAATCATAAGAGTTATTTAAATTAAAATCTTTTATCTGACCTTTAGTGAGTGAATTAATTTGCTTTTGAGGGTTTCTTTCAAAAAATTTCCATGCTCTCTTCCAAGTTGCCCAACCCCAGCAAGAGGTTGGTTTTATAAAAAAAGTATCTGGTAGTCCTTCTGTTTTTATAGGATACATATAACCTGAAATATGCATAACTTTTTCTTTGTCTTCAAATCTATTTAATGCCTCATTCATAAATTTCAAGAAAAAAGGCGATGTTACTATATCATCTTCCAAGACTATTACCTTACCATATTCATTAACAACTTTTGTAACTCCATCTATAATATTTTTAGCTAATCCCCAGTTTTTTTCTCTCTCTATTATTTCTATTTGTTTAAAGCCTCGGATAGTTTTAAGAAATTTTCTAACTTCTTCTACCTTCGGCTCATCTTCTTCGGTTTTAGGTCCATCACTGAAAATAAAGATCACACTTTCACTTGCAAGATGATTTTTCTGCAGTGCCTCTATTGTTTGCCTTGTATGCCACGGGCGGTTGTATGTGAAAAGAACAATGGGAGCAAAGTTCATCTTAAAAACTCCAAAAATTTATTTTCTATAAAGAAACAAGTATTAAAGGTTTTAGCAAAAAGAGAATAATTATTTTCATTCAAAAAAGTATAAGTTGAATTATCGAAAACTTCTTCCAATGAAGAACTTAAAATCTCAACTAAAATAACTTTTGGCCTAAATTTGTTCCAATCATTACTTTTTAAAACTTCTAAATCTTTTCCTTCTACGTCAATGTTCATAAAATCTATTTCTTGTCCTTTTGGTAGATATTCTTCCAAGATTTTTGCAAGGGGATAAACTTTTACAGGAATTTTTTGAATGATAAAATATCCAGAAACGCCGTCTCTTTGCTTAGCAAGATTTTCATTAAAGGTATTTAAAGCTGGTTCATTAAAGATGTAAAAAGTTAGAAGATCTTCTTTTTTACCACCTTCTTGAGAATATGATTTTAAAGAATATTTACTAATATATGTGTTTTTAAAATCGGCTAAATTTTTATAAACCTCTTTAGGTAAAATCAATTTCAATCCTTTTTTTATTAAACTAATCATATTGAGTCTTCCTCCGATATTTGAACAATTCCTTTAACAAGATCTTTTAACATTTTAGTTTCTTCCTGTTATAGGTATAAAAGATCTCACCATCAATAAAACTTGTCTATTTACATGAGGAACAAATACTATAAAAAATACTGCTATAAACTGAGAAATTAAAGTAGCAAAAGCCGCTCCTTCTATTTTAAAGGTTGGAATTAAAAGTGAATTGAAGAGTATGTTAACAGACGCACCTATTAAAGTTCTTAAAAATGAGATTGTGTTATAGTTTTCCGCTAATAAATATTTACTACTTGCCACACCTAAAAATACGAATACTCCTGCCCATATACTTATGGATAATACTTTTGAAGACTGCAAATATTCTAAACCATATAAGAATTTAATTATCCACTCACTTAAAAAAGTTATAGGTAGAGCTATCGCAATTGCTGTCCATATCATTAAAGCATACAAACCCTGTAATCTCTTAAAATAAAGTTCTTCACTTATTTCTTTTGCTTTGACGATCGCTGGAAACAACGATTGAGCAACTATCATTGGAATAAAATACCAAACTTCAACTAACTTAACAGCTGCTGAATACAGACCAACTTCCTTATCTCCAAGCATGTTCTTAATCATTACCTGATCAATTCTCATGTATATCATCACAGCAACACTACTTAAAATCAATGGCCAACTATCTTTTAGTAATCTCTTAGCCAGGCTTATGTCAAAGTATTTATAAAAGCTTGGATTTTTATTATATTTATAAGCAATATTTAAAGTTATAGCTAAGGTGATCATATCTATTAACGAAACCATTACAAACCATATCAAATCCGCTCCAATCAAAATTAAAAAAATCTTTATAAGAGAAGATAAAGCAAGCTGAACCATCTTGCAAATAGAAACAAATTTAGCTAATACTTTGCTTTGAAAATAAAAATCTATTACTTCAAAGCTCTGAAAAATTAATCCTGAAGCAATAATAAGAATGTATAGATTAGTTGTTGCATCATTACCTGTAAAAGGAATAGCAAGACCAATAAACAGTAAAGTTATAACTGCACCAAATAATTTAAGCCAAAAGGCAGTACCAAGGTATACGGTAGCTTTATCCGGTTCTCTCACTAAATCTCTAACTAAAATTCCATCAAGTCCTGATTTTACTATTCCTTGAAAAATTGAAACGAAAGCCAGGGCATAACTAAATAAACCAAACTTCTCTGGTCCTAAGTATCTTGCTACCCATACTCCCACCAAAAAACCTGCAACCATCCGTAATATCTGTTCAGCAAACATCCATGCGGTATTTGATACATAACGATGTATGCCCGGATAGGAAAACAAGCGTGAGAAGTAAGAGGTGAGAGGTGAGAAGTTGTTTTTTTACAAATTTCATGCGGTTTTCTCTTTGTTTTTTAGATATTTAATTAAACCTATCAATTGGACTTTCAATTTTTCTAAATCATCAAATATATTCAAATCCTTTATATAGCCTAATTCCTTTGATATAATTAATTGAGTTTCTAATTCTGCAGCAGAACCTAAAGCAATATAAAGAAATTGAAGAAATTCTTTCTTACTGTTTCTTGCTGCACCTTCAGCTATATTGCTTGGTATAGAAATTGCCGAACGTCTTATTTGCGAAGTCAGTGTATATATTTCTTCTTTAGGAAAATTTGAAGTTAATACATAAATCCTTTTTACTAACTCAATTCCATTTTTCCAAACATCCAAATCCCTATGCGTCTTAACCACTCTAAACTCCTTCCGCCTCACTTTCTCACTTTCTCACTTTTCCCCCTTCACATAATACTTATACACCCTTTTTATCCCTTCTTTCAATCCGATCTTTGGTTCCCAACCAAGCTGTTTTATCTTGCTTACATCCAAGAGCTTTCTTGGTGTGCCGTCTGGCCTGGTTAAATCATGCTTTATGTTTCCCTTAAAGCCTACTATTTCTTTTATCATCACAGCAAGATCTTTGATCTTTATATCAACACCTGTACCAATATTTACAAAGTAATCTGGACAGAGCTTAGCCATATCCTTAGCATCTACATTTTCCATCAGATAAACACAGGCATCTGCAAGGTCGTCAACATGCAAAAACTCTCTATATACCTCACCACTTCCCCAAATTTCAACATAAACATCCTTCCCCTCACGCTTTATGCCCAACTTATCTAAGGCTCTTATTATACCATCCTCATCAGTCAGAGATACCTTTCCATCTAACCCAAAGCCTATAGGATACTTTTTAAAGTCTTCTTTAATTGCATCCATATTTCCATTCTCAAGAAGTTTTGCCAAATGGAACTTTCTTATCAAAGCAGGCAATACGTGGGATGTTTCAAGGTTAAAGTTGTCGTTTGGTCCATAAAGATTTGTTGGCATAACAGAGATAAAATTAGTGCCATACTGCTGGTTGTAATATCTGACAAGCTTTATAGCGGAGATTTTAGCTATGGCGTAAGCTTCGTTTGTAGGCTCTAAACTGCCCGTTAAGAGGTATTCTTCTTTCATAGGTTGCGGTGCATGTTTTGGGTATATGCAAGAGGAACCTAAGTTTAGAAGTTTTTTAACTCCATACTTGTAAGATGCATGAATGACGTTCAGGGCAATGGCTAAATTATCGTATATAAACTCTGCGGGATATGTGCTGTTTGCTAAGATTCCTCCTACCTTTGCAGCTGCAAGAAAAACATACTCTGGTCTTTCTCTTTCAAAAAAACTTTCAACATCGGCTTGTCTTCTTAGGTCCAATTCTGCTTTTGTTTTTGTGATGATATTACTATAGCCTTTTTCTCTTAGTTTTCTTACAATGGCAGACCCTACTAATCCTCTGTGTCCCGCTACGAATATTTTGGCATTTTTTTCCATCTTAGCCTACCTATCTACTCTTTCTCTAAGCCTTTCATAAAAGGAAAACTCGTGGTTTGTCCAGTCGTAGCCTAATTTTTTTGATATTTCTATACCTTCTCCCTTAGGCTCAAGTCCATTCTGGAGCATGTCGTAATCTACCATTATCTTTATCAAGTCTTCAAACCTGACCTTAGGCTCCCATCCGAGCTTCTTCTTAGCTTTTGTAATGTCTGCCTGCAAAAACTCCACTTCTGTGGGTCTAAAGTATTTTGGATCTATCTCTATTATTACATCTCCGGGTGAAAGGTGAGAACTAAGGTGGGATTCTACTGATTTGACAATACCCTTTTCTTCAACCCCTTCTCCTTTCCACTCTAACTCTATCCCTGCGTAGTTAAAGGCAAGTTCAACAAACTCTTTAACTGAATGGCTTTCTCCTGTGCCAACTACATAGTCATCAGGATCATCCTGTTGAAGCATAAGCCACATCATATAAACATACTCTGGTGCATATCCCCAGTCTCTCTTTGCGTAGAGATTACCAAGATAGAGTTTTTTTTGTTTGCCTGCTATAATGTTGGCCAAAGCTCTTGTTATCTTTCTTGTAACAAAAGTTTCTCCTCTGCGAGGGCTTTCGTGGTTAAAAAGAATACCATTACAGGCAAAAAGGTTATAGGCTTCTCTGTAGTTTACCGTCATCCAGTAAGCATATACCTTAGCAGCTGCGTATGGGCTTCTTGGGCGAAAGGGTGTTTGTTCGTTTTGAGGTGGGGGTGAGTCTCCAAACATTTCAGAGGAAGAGGCCTGATAGAACTTTGTTTTTATACCGCTTCTTCTGATGGCTTCTAAAATTCTTGTCGTTCCAAGACCTGTAATATCACCGGTATATTCGGGCATATCAAAAGAAACTTTCACGTGAGATTGGGCACCAAGATGGTATATTTCGTCAGGCTTTATTTTCCAGATAATCTCCGTTAAAACGCCAGGATCGGATAAATCTCCATAGTGTAAAAACAACCTTGCATTTGGTTCATGAGGGTCTACGTATATATGATCTATCCTATGCGTGTTAAAGGTTGAGGCTCTGCGAATTATTCCATGAACTTCATACCCTTGAGAAAGCAAAAACTCAGCAAGGTATGACCCGTCTTGGCCGGTGATACCTGTGATAAGAGCTACCTTTGATGACACGGAAACCTCCTTTTTACATTAATTATACATCAATCTTTCTTCCATAAACATCATCTAACCTCACTATATCATCTTCTCCTAAGTATTCTCCGCTTTGAATTTCTATAATCTCAAGAGGGACTTTTCCAGGGTTTTCAAGCCTGTGGGGGGTTGATTTGGGAACATAGACCGATTCGTTTTCGTGAAGATACAACACTTTTTCTCCAATCGTAACCTTAGCAGTTCCTTTAACAACTACCCAATGCTCAGAGCGATGATAGTGCATCTGAAGGCTAAGCTTTGCCCCCGGTTTGACTACTATCTTTTTTATCTTGTATCTTTCTCCTTCTTCAAGAACTGTATACCCCCCCCAAGGACGATAAACTGTCCTATGTTCCAATGCTTCAACCCGGTTTTTAGCCTTTAATTTTTCAACTATGTGCTTGACTTTTTGAGCTGAGCCTTTTTTTGCAAAAAGTATAGCATCTTCAGTTTCTACTATAATCACATCCCGTAAATCTACCGTTGCTATAAACCTTTTGTTTCCTATTATCAACGAATTTTCCGTATCCTTAGCTACCACATCTCCAAGGATTGCATTTCCTTTTTCATCCTTTTCTAAGATATCGAATAAACTATCCCAAGAGCCAACATCGCTCCAATATATATCCATGGGGATGGCAACTACCCTTTTTGATTTTTCCATGATTGCATAGTCAATGGAAATATCCGGCATACTGTGAAAACTTGAAAGTAATACATCTAAAGATTTATTGAAAAGTCTATATATCTCGGGAGCATAAAGCTTTAATTCTTCAACCATTGTCCTTATTGTGAAGGCAAACATGCCAGAATTCCAATAGAAGTTTCCTTTATTGATAAACTTTTTTGCGGTTTCAAGGTCTGGTTTTTCTGTAAATCTCTTTACAAACAGGTAACCATCTTTTTCTTCTTCATCAACCTCAAGGTATCCATAGCCAGTTTCTGGATAAAGAGGTTTTATTCCAAAAGCTACAAGGTATCCCTCCTTAGCTGCCTTTTCCGCTAACCTTACATATTCAATAAACTTTTCAGTGGGCTTTATGATGTGGTCAGAGGGACAAACGAATAAAACTTCCTCAGAAGATAAGTTCAACTTTTCTAAACAGTATTTCATTCCAAGGGCGATGGCAGGGGCGGTGTTTTTTCTTTCCGGCTCAAGAAGGACTCTGTCAGCAAGAATAGGCGAAATTTCACTAACCTCTGAAAGTACGTGAAACTTATACTGTTCGTTTGTAAGCAAAATTATATCTTCAGGAGACAGGAATTCTAAAACTCTTTCAACGGTCTGTTGAAGAAGGGATTTAGAGCCATTAAGTTTTAAAAACTGTTTGGGATAAGACTCCCTTGAAAGGGGCCAAAGCCTTGTTCCAGAACCTCCTGCAAGAATTAGAGCTTTCATGTTAATTAATTATATAAGAGAAAAGCTCTAAAAGCAAGAGCTCCTGGTTAACCAAATTTTTGTTGCTTTTTAAAACCTCTAAGTCTTGCTAAGTAGATCTAAACTTTGATTTTAACACAAAATAACTTAAAAAACACAATACAAAATAAGCAAAAAAAGTTCCCAAACAAATTCCTTTTATTCCAAGCTTATAAATTACCACAAAAAGATAATTTAAAAATCCATTTATAAGGACTCCAATGATAGCTACAAAAAATACTGGTTTTAGCCAGTTTAAAACTTGATAAGCACGGTAAAGGATAGGCCAAATAAACATAAAAGAAAGGCTTAGAGCATAGTATCTTGTTGCTTCTGCTGTTAATTTAACATCTGCCAAAATAAACTCTCCATATCCAAAAAAAACTAATATTATAAGCTTTGCTAAAAAGAAAAATCCTATCATAAAAGGAAAACTTATTAAAAATGAATATTTTATATAAAGATTTATTTTTTCAAAAGATGCCTTAACTTCAGATAAAGCAGTTATAGCCATGTGCTCAAGCTTAACTACATTGCGAGGCACTGTTGCAACCATTAAACCATAAGTTAAGGCAGAAATTCCCTTTTCTCCAATAAGAGAAGCAAAGGCTCTATCAACAAGTATGTAAAGATTAAATACTCCATATAAGGCAGAAAGATAGAAAAAATGATTTAAAATTAGCTTAACCTTTTCATCAAAATAAAATTTTAAATGAATAAATTCTCTTGCTCTTAAAAGTAAAAAAAGAGTTGCTAAAACCTGAGAAATTGAAAAAGAAATAGGAATTATTCTAAAATCTCGAAAAAAATAAAGACCTAAGGCTATAAAAAGAAAGCTTAAAACAGAAAAAATTAGTTCTGCTAAAAAATACTCAGTAAATCTACGAAGGCTTCTTAGGATTGCCCCGAAATGTTGAAAAATGAAGTTAAAAAATAAATATGGAAGAAGAAGAAAATAAGAAA
>Ga0065718_1024960_pt1 | contig 24114 bp, 24 predicted proteins | sample GBSCel77sediment_2_FD_59105 | JGI IMG/M metagenome (GOLD analysis project Ga0065718, IMG submission 59105) | Hot spring sediment microbial communities from Great Boiling Spring, Nevada - cellulolytic enrichment CS 77C v3 (version 3) | ecosystem: Environmental > Aquatic > Thermal springs > Hot...
AACTTTATTTCTTTTTTTTCGAAAATTTTTGAAAAAACTTCCTTCCATTTTTGAATTTCTAATTTTGAATCTGGTTTGAGAGGAAATTTTTCTTTTAAAAGCTGTGTTTTTTCTTTTGGGAAATAAAAAATGGTACAAATTCCTGATTTTTTAAAATTTTCTTTTTTTGATTCTAAAATTTCTTTAAATTCCTTTGGGTTGAAAGGATACATTTTTTTTAAATGTTCAAAAATTTTTGTTTTCCCAAATATTTCAAAAACTTCTTTTGTTTGAATTGAAATTAAATCCTCAGAAAAAATTCTTCCAAAAATGATTTTAAAAGAACTAAAAACATTTGATTTTTGTTTTGCCAAAAGAGGAAACAATTTCCCACCTCTTATTAATTGAATTTCAATTTCCCCAAATTTTCCCAGACCAAATTTATTATCTTTTATTCCTAAAAAAAGTACACTTAAATCTGGAAAAAACTTTTTGTCCAATTTATCCTTCAAATAAAAATTTACTTCCTTTATTGCTTCTTCAAAAGCTTTTTGAAAAGAAAAAGTAGTTTTTTTATAAAATTTTTGTTTAAAATAAGTGAAAATTTCCTCGAGAGAAATTCCTTCATTGAAAGTTCCTTTTTCTCCTAAAAAATACAAACTACCTAATTTTTTCTCATGAACTGTTTTAGGTTCAAAAAAGCAACATTTAAACGTTTTTTCTTCTTCAAATTTTTGTTGAAAGTGAAATTCAAAAACTTGCATTTTTTATTTTAAAACAAAAAACTCAATTTCTCTATTCCGTTTTGTTTTATCTTTTGTTATAAAAAATAAATAAAAAATTCAATGTTTTTTACCCATCCCCAAATTAAAGTAACTAAAAAAAATTTGACAAAAATTTTAAAAAGTTTCTTTAGAAAACCAAAATTTTATTTTTTAGAAGAAAAGCTTTCAAAATTTTTTCCTGAAAAAAATTTTCTTTTTACAGATATGGGAAGGTCTGCTTTCAAAATTATTATTGAAAAGTTAAATCTTAAAAACTCTCAAATTCTTTTTCCAGCTTTCATTTGCGATATTTTTTACCCCATTTTAAAAGAATATCAAATTGAACCTATATTTTTAGATGTAAATTTAAAAACTTTTAACATCAAAATTGAGGAGATTCCAAAAAAGATAACTAAGAAAACAAAAGCTATTTTAATTTGCCACACTTTTGGACTTCCAGTTGATTTTGAAAAACTTTATTTTACACTTCAAAATATTCAATCTCAAATTTACATTATTGAAGATTGTGCCCACGCTTTTTTAGCAAAATACAATAACACTTTTTTGGGAAATTTTGGTGATTTTTCTTTTTTTTCTCTTTACAAACAATTTCCCACTGTGAGGGGTGGTCTTTTGGTTTATAAAAAAAAATTTGAAATTGAAAACATTCCAAAAACTGATTTTAGTTTTAGGGATTTTATTTCTCTTTTAAATTATTTTTCTTTTTTTGCTTTTTTATTTAAGAAATTTGGAGGGAAAGTGGCACCAAAAATGATAAAGGCTGAAAAATCGAAAAAACCTTTTGGGATCAATCAAGTTTCTTTAAATCTTTTTTTTGAGTTTTTGGATGAGTTTGAAAGGACTTTGGAACATCGAATTAAAATTGGGAAAATTTTTCAAGAGAAACTAAAAAATTTGGGTTTTGAAGTTCAAGAAGGAGAAGGAAATGTTTTTTGTTATCTTTCCGCTTTAGTGCCAAAAGAAATAGAAAAGAAAAGAGATAATTTCGTAAAGGAAATGAGAAAAGAAAAAATTTTTTGTACCAGGATTTGGAGAGAACCCCTTATTTTAAAGGAAGAGGCTCAAAGAGATTTTAAAATTAATTTAAAAGAGTTTCCAAATACAATTGAAATTGCTAAAAGAATTGTTAATTTCCCTCTTCAAAATTACTTTAATGAAAAAGATGTTGAAAAAATAATCGAGGCTGCAAAAAAAGTTCTGAAAAAAATAAAGTGAAATTAAATTTTTTTATTTTAAGGTGAAATTAAAACTTGAGATTGAATAGGGTTTTCAATTTTAGGTAATACTTCTGCTAAAAAATTGTGCCAAATGGGAGCTGCTACTTTTACTCCAGGTTGTTTTTTAATAGGACTGTTATCGTTATTTCCTGCCCAAACCCCAACTACAATATTTTTTGTATATCCTATCGTCCAGGCATCTCTAAAATCTTGAGTAGTACCTGTTTTTACTGAAACTATGTAGTTTTCAAAGTATAAAGGAGAATTCCAACCAAAAACTGGAGCCCTAGCTGCATTGTCAGAAAGAATATCTGAAATTAAATTAGCAACTCTTTTTTCTAATATTTTGGTTTTTGTTGCTTTTTTTTCATAAATTATATTTCCTTTGGAATCTTCAATTTTCAAAATTGGATCAACTTTAATTTTGTAGCCTCCGTTAGCAAAAACTGAGTAAGCTTGAACCATTTCTACCATATTTACTTCCCAACCTCCAAGAACAATTGAGGGTCCAAAAGGCTCTTTTAAAGTGGTGATTCCTAATCTTTTTGCCATTTCTACCCCCTCTTTTAAACCTGCAAGATACATTAAAACTTTTACAGAAGGAACATTCAAAGATTGAGCTAAAGCTTCCCTTAAAGTAACTTCTCCCCTAAACAATCCGTCATAATTTTTAGGACAATATTTTTTTCCTCCCCATATCCCAAAACAGGTAGGTTCATCTACTACGATAGTTTGATCAGTATAACCTTTTTCAAACGCTTTTGCATACACAAAAGGTTTAAAAGCAGAACCAGGCTGTCTTAAAGAAAAACATACATTTACTTTTGGATCAAATTTGCAATCTTTTCCTGGAGTACAACCTTCAGGAAGAGGTTTCTCTTCATAGTTTCCTGTACCCACTGTCATTGCTAAAACATCCCCATTTTGAGGATTTACAGCGACCAGACAACTGTTAAAAGCTCCCAATTTTCTATTTTTCTCTACCCCTTCTTTTACTACCCTTTCTGCAATTTTTTGAAACTCAAAATCCAAGGTGGTGTAAACTTTCAATCCCCCTATTTTTAAATAATTTTCTCCAAATTCTTTTTCTAAAATTTCTTTTATCCATAATACAAAATAAGGTGCAAAAAATTCTCGCTTTTTTTCAACAAATTTTATTTCTTCTTTTTTTGCTTTTTCTGCCTCTTCTTTTGAAATAAAACCTAAAGTTACCATTCTTTCTAAAACGTAATCTTTTCTTTCTAATAATTTTTTTCTACTCTCTTCATTGTAAGGGGAAAGACCATAAGGAGATTTAATTAAACTAGCTAAAATTGCTGCTTCAGAAAGTGAAATTGCTGAAACAGGTTTTCCAAAATAAACTTGAGAAGCAGCTTCTACTCCATAAGCATTTTGACCAAAAGGAACTTGATTTAAATACCATTCTAAAATTTGATCTTTTGAATATTTTCTTTCAAGCGCAAGAGCCAAAACAATTTCTCTTGTCTTTCTCGCAAAAGTTTTTTCATTACTCAAAAAAGAAGATCTTACTAATTGCTGAGTAATCGTAGACCCTCCCACTAAAGGTTTTTTTAATTTTAAATCTTCTAACATTGCTCTCAAAATTGCTTTTGGTTCAACTCCCAAATGTTTATAAAAATTAGCATCTTCAGCAGCAATTACCGCTTTTTTTAAAAAATCTGGAATTTTTTCTAACGTTACATAGGTTCTTTTCTCTTCTCCAAAAATTTCATATAAAAGGATCTTTCCTGTTCTATCAAAAATTTTTGTCGATTGAGCAAATTCTCTTTCACTAAAAAATTCAGGCCTTGGAAGATCTTTTAAGAAATAAAAAATTAAAAATACGCTAAAAAGAATAAAAAAAATTCCACCAAAAAAAAGTAGCTTCAAAGAGAATATTAATGTTTTCAAAAGTTTCATTAAATTTATTTTATAAAAATTTTAAAAACAAAACCCCGCCCAATAAAATCTTTTTGGCGGGGCAAATTTTTTTTAAATATAACTTTTTCTTTATTCTTCCTCTTCTTCAACTTCTTCTTCCCATCCTTCCTCTATTTCTTCTTCATTCTCTATTTCTTCTTCACCAAAATAATTTTTAATTTCCATTATCATGATTGTTTTTAATTTTTAAAAACCGACCTTTTAATAATATCGAAATTATTATAAAAATAGAAAATAAAATGTCAAGAGCTATTTATTTTCAAGAAATTTTTCAAAATCTTTTTTCCAATCAGGGTTAATTTTTAAAGCTTCTTCAATTTTCTGCTTTGCCAGTTCTTTTTCTCCTAAAGTTTGAAGTAAATTTACTAAATATAAATGATAAATTTTTTGATATTTGTCAAGATCTACTGATTTTTGAAAATATAAAATTGCTTCTTCTTTTTTTCCTTCAAAAAGGTATTTTTGTCCCAAGAGTAAATAAGCTTGCTGATTTTTTGGTGAAATTTCAATCGCTTTTTTTAAAGTTTTTTCTGCTTTACTTAAATTTTCTTTATCTTTTAAAATTGCTCCTTTAACGCTTAAAATTTCTCCTAAAATTAAATAAGCGCGATAATCAAAATAATTTTCTTTAATACTTTTTTCAATCTCAGGTTCTATTAAATTCAAAAGACTAAAATAAATTTTCTTCTGTTCTTCGTTTTCTCCAAATTTCGCTCCATTTAAAATTTGTCTAGCTAAAAATTCCCGAATTTGACTTCTTCCTAAAGGCGAAGCCAATGCTCTTTTTAAAAAAGCTTCTTTTTCTTGAGGATTTGGTGAAGATAAAAAATTAATCACCGCATTTGAGGAAGTGGCAGGTGAAATTACAAAATAAAAGAAAGAAAAAGAAAAAATTAAAAATAATAGCAAAAAAGTAAAAATGTCAACTTCTTTTTGTGCAGTTTTTTTAACTTCCTTTTTTTTGGGAATGTTTTCTAGGCAAGCAATAAAAGAAAGGGAAAAAAAGAACATTAAATAAGAAGATACCATATCAAAGACAGTAAGATTTTGTACAAAATAAGCTAAAAATAAAGCAGTAAAAATTGAACTTGTCCAAAAGTCAATTTCTTTTTTAAAATATTTTTTCAACAAAATAAAAATTGTTCCAAAAAGCAAGACAAAATAAGAAATTAAACCTATTATTCCTTGAGAAACCAAAGTGTCAAAGATTATGTTGTGAGCTCTATCGTACCAAATATCTCCTCCGCAAGGTTCTCTTCCAAAACAAGGGTTATAATGTTTCAAGAAAGCAAATTCAAAATTTTCTGGTCCAAAACCAAAAATTGGTTTTTCCAAAAAAGCTTCTATTGATGTTTGCCAAACATAAAACCTTCCTCCAAAAGAACCAACTTCTTTTTCTAACGTTTTTCTGAAAAAACTTTCTGGGGAAAACATTACAGAGTAAAGAGTAAAAATCAATGTGAGAGTGCCAAAAATTAAAAAGAAAAAACTAAAAATTTTTAAAAATTTATTTTTTGATTTGGTTAACCAGAGTAAAAAAATTAAAATTAGAGCTCCATAAAGAGAAATTTTTGCCGCTCTCGCCCCTCCTTTATAAAAAAACTCGAAAATAAAATCTGAAAATTTTTTATTTATTGGGTTTACCCCACAATGTAAAAGAAAAAAGATTAGAATAAAAAAAGAAACTATAGAAAAGATTTTAATTCCTTTTTTAGTTTGAAAAAATAAATAAAGAGCAAAGAAAATGTTAAAAAGTAAATAGGTTCCTAAAAAAGATTCGTTTCCTAAAGTTCCCCCACCTCTCATTGTTTGATTGGCAACATTGATTACTGCAATCATTCCTACCAACAAAGCTACAGAAATAGATCCAACGAAAAATTTTTCAAAATCTTCTTTTTTAAACACAGAACTTAAAACCAAAAAGAAAGCAAAAAGATGAAATTGCATTAACAAACCTGTCATTCTTTCGTGTTTTGACCAAAAAGAATAAGAAGGGTTTATCCCAAAAATAGTAGAAAGAAAGAAAGAAAGAAGATAAATTAAAACAAAAACCAAAATTAAGTTAAATTTTGGCCAATAATTTTTATCTATTAAAATTAAAAGGATCCAGAGAAAAAAAATTATTTCCGCTAATCCCATAAAATACAAAGATTTTGGACCCACAAAAGGAAAGAAAAATTTATTCAACAAAACAAGAGGGGTAAAAAAAGTGAAAAAAGTTAAAACTTTAATTAAAAAAACCAATTTCTCTGATTCAATTTTCATTGCTTAAAATTTTACTACACTCTTTTTTGAGAAACAACTTATAATTTTGGTAATTTATTATTGATGAAATTAGAAGAAATTGAAAAAAAGAAAAAAATTTTAATTTTGGGATTTGGAAAAGAAGGAAAAGATGCTTTTTTATTTTTAAAGAAAAGATTTCCAGAAAAAGAAATTGCCATTGCAGACCAAAAAGAAAATTTGAAAATTGAAAAAGAATGGAAAAATACAAAGTTTTTTTTAGGAAAAGATTATTTAAAACATGTTAATAAATTCGATTTAATAGTAAAGTCCCCTGGGATTTCTCCAAAAATTCCAGAAATTAAAAAGCTTTATCAAAAGAAAAAAATTACCACTCCCGCAAAAATTTTTTTTGAAAATTGCAAAGGGAAGATAATAGGAATTACAGGAAGCAAAGGAAAAGGACAAACTGCTTTGTTAATTTACAAAATTTTAAAGAGCGCCAATTTAAAACCAAAATTGGTCGGAAACATCGGAAAACCTTATCTTTCTTACTTGAATTCAAAAACTGAAAACAAAATTTTTGTTTTTGAAATATCAAGCCACCAATTATTTAAAATTGGACGATCACCCCATATTGCGGTTTTAACAAAAATCTCTCCCGCTCATTTGGATTTTTTTGAAAGTTTTGGACAATACATAAAGAGCAAAGAAGAAATTTTAAAATGGCAAAAAGAAAATGATTTTTTAGTGTATAATGCAAGAGATAAAATTATCTTGGAAATGGTGAAAAAATCAAAAGCTAAAAAAATTCCAGTTAAAAATCCCCAAAAAGAAATTGAAAAATATCATTTTAAAAACATTCCCGAAACTTTAAAATTCTATTCTTTAAATTTTGCTTTAGCTTTGAAAGTAGCTGAAATTTTTGGTGTTAAGAAAAATAGGATAGAGGAAGCAATTAAAAATTTTAAAGGACTTCCCCATAGGTTGGAATTTGTAGGAAAGTATAAGGGAATTTATTTTTACAACGATTCTGCTTCAACTTTGCCTTCTGCGACAGAATTTGCGATAGATAATTTAAAAAATAAAATTTCCACTTTAATTTTGGGAGGCTCCGAGAACTATGTTGATATTTCTTTTTTGGTAAAAAAAATTTTAAAAGAAAAAATTAAAAATTTGATTTTATTTCCAGATACTGGAAAAAGAATTTATGAGGAAATTTTAAAAAGAAAAAAAGGAAAAAATTTTCCAGATTGTTTTTTCGCTTTTTCTATGAAAGAAGCAGTGAAAATTGCTTTTGAAAAAACAGAAAAAGGAAAAATTTGTCTTTTGAGCCCTGCTTTTCCTTCTTTTTCTTTGTTTTCAAGCTATCAAGAGAGGGGAAATCTTTTTAAAAGATGGGTAAAAAAATTGGGAAACTGAAAAATGGATTTGGAATTTGCAAAATTTTTACTTGAAAAGACAAAAAAAGATTATGACACAATAGCAAAAGAGTTTTCTCATACCAGAGAAAAACCTTGGCAAGAATTGGAATTTCTTTTTGAAGATTTAAAAGAAGGAGAAAAAGTTTTAGATTTAGGATGCGGGAACGGAAGATGGTACCCCCTTTTTAAAGAGAAAAAAGTTGAATATTTTGGAATAGATAATTCAGATAAGTTAATCAAAATTGCAAAAGAAAAATTCCCTGAAGCAAACTTTTTAGTAGGGGACGCTTTAAATTTACCATTTCCAGAGAATTTTTTTGATAAAGTTTATTCAATCGCTCTTTTGCACCATATTCCTTCTAAAGAATTTAGGATAAAAGTTTTAAAAGAAATAAAAAGGGTTTTGAAACCAGAAGGAATTTTAATTTTAACTTGTTGGAAAATTCATCGAAAAAAAGAAATTTTAGCCCTTTTAAAATATACCTTTTTAAAAATCATCGGAAAGTCAAAGTTAGATTTTAAAGATGCGTTTTTACCCTGGGGTAAAAAAATTTTGAGATATTACCACTTTTTTTCAAAAAAAGAACTCGAAAACTTAGTTAAAAAATCAGGGTTTGAGATTATAAAATCTGGAGTGGTAAAAAACAAAAACAGAAAAAGGCAAAATTATTACATGATATGTAAAAAAAGTTTATAGGTTCTTTCAATAAGTACTGAGAATACTTAAAGTTGGTTTTAAAGATTTTAATAAGTGCTCAAAAATTTTCTAGAAGATTGATTGAACTCATATTTAAAATCAAGGCGCGAAAAATAAAAGTAATGTTAAAAACTTCTATTCTAGTTTTGTTTATTTAGTATTTATTGGAGTCAAAAAAGAAAAATAATTTCATTTGAAAGTCGTATCAAAAGTTTGATAAAATTAAAATCTTATGAAAATAACTTTTCCTTACTGGGGGAATTATACTGTGGCGTTTGAGCTTTTAGCAAAAAAATTGGGGCTTGAAGTAATTCCCCCTCCAAAAACAACTCCAAAAACGATTGAAAAAGGAGCAAAGATTGCTCCTGAAATGTATTGTTTTCCTTTGAAAGTGAACTTAGGGAATTTTTTGGAAACGATTGAGAAAGGAGCAGATACTATTTTAATGCCAACTGCTTTGGGTGGCTCTTGTAGATTAAGATATTACGCTTTTGTTCAAGATAAAGTCTTAAAAGAAAACGGAAAGAATGTAAACTTTGTTATTTTTGATCAATCTTTGGACATTTTCTCAAAACTAAAAAAGCTCTCTGGGGCTAGTTTCTTTAAAATGCTACAAACTACGATTTTTACCTTAAAAGCGCTGAGCATAATTGAAAAAATTGAAAGAAAGGCTCAATATTTGAGACCGAGAGAAATTGAAAAAGGAGACACTGATAGGGTTTTAATTTCAGCTTTTAGAAGAATGAGAGAGGTTGAAAAATTTTCAGAGCTTTTGAAGTTTGAGAGAGAAGTTATGAAAGAGCTTGATCAAATTAAAATTGAGAAGAAAAAAGTTCCGAGAGTAGGAATTGTGGGTGAAATTTATACAGTTTGCGACCATGCAGTGAACTTTGAAATTGAGAAAAAATTGGGGAATTTGGGAGTTGAAGTTCATCGTGAAATGAGTTTGCTTTATCATTTGAAAAAGAAAATTTTCTTTAAAGATTTTTTCATTCAAAGGAAAATAAAACCTTATCTGGGATCTACAGTTGGGGGACACGGAAGAGACGCAATTTATGAGATGCTAAAATATGTGAAGGGAGGATTTGATGGGGTGATTCAGTTACTACCGACGATGTGTATGCCGGAGGTAACTGTTAGACCCATTTTGGAAAAAATTCATCAAGAAACCGGAATTCCGTTTTTATCTCTATCTCTAGATGAACAAGTTGCAGAAGCAGGAATTGATACAAGAATTGAAGCTTTTGTTGATGTGGTAAAAAATTATTATCAAAGAAAGCAAAAAACATGAAAACATATTTGGGAATTGATGTAGGATCTTTAACTGTAAAGTTTGTTTTGATTGATGAGAAAGGAGAAGTTTTGTATTGGAACTATGAAAGAACAGGGGGAAGACCGATAGAGGCAATTCAAAAGGAATTAAAAAAATTGAAAGAGTGGATTGAAAGCCACAATCCAAAAATTGAAATTTCTGGGGTGGGAACGACAGGTTCTGCAAGATATTTGGCAGGAGTGATTGTTGGCGCAGATTTGATAAAAAATGAAATTACTGCTCATGCAAAAGGAGCTTCTTTTTTGGTTCCTGATGTAAGAACAGTTATTGATATTGGAGGACAAGATTCAAAGATAATTATTTTAGAAAACGGAGTGGCAGTGGATTTTGCAATGAATCTAATATGTTCCGGTGGTACGGGAGCCTTTTTAGATGCTCAAGCTTTTAGGTTAGGAATTCCAATCGAAAAGTTCGGTGAATTAGCCATTAAGTCTAAAAATCCAACCACTATCGCCTCCAGGTGTACTGTTTTTGCAGAATCTGACATGATACACAAACAACAAATAGGGCATAAAATTGAGGATATTGTCGCAGGGCTCTGCGAGGGTCTTGTTCGAAATTATTTAGGGGGGGTAGCAAAAGGAAAAAAAATTTTACCTCCGATAGTTTTTGTTGGTGGAGTTTCAGAAAATGTTGGGATGAAATGGGCTTTTGAAAAAGCTTTGGGTCAAAAGGTTATTGTTCCAAAGTACAACAAAGTGATGGGAGCTTTTGGCGTTGCTTTTTTGGTAAAAGAAAATCCTCCTCAAAAAACAAAGTTTAGGGGATTTGAAATTTCAGATATGGATATTAAATGCGATTCTTTTCAGTGCAAAGGTTGTCCAAATCAATGTGAAGTGATTGAAGCAAAAATGGAGGGAAAAGTTATTTCTAGATGGGGAGACAGATGCGGAAGATGGTCGAATTTAAGATATGAATAAATAATATTAATCCAATATGAAACAATCACAATTGTTTACTAAAACTTTAAAAACAATTCCTAAAGAAGAATCAAAAAGCGCTCAGCTGTTAATTAGAGCAGGATTTATTGATAAGCTGATGGCAGGAGTTTATTCTTTTTTGCCTTTGGGATTTTTAGTTTTAAAAAAGATTGAAAAAATCATTCGAGAAGAAATGTTAAAAATTGGAGCTCAAGAAGTTTTACTTCCAGCTTTACATCCAAAAGAAATTTGGGAAAAGACAGATAGATGGAAATATCCAGAGATGTTTAAGATAAAAAACAGAAGAGGAAAAGAATTTTCTTTGGGATGGACTCACGAAGAAATAATTTCTTTTGTCCTTTCAAAATTTGTTCATTCTGTAAAAGATCTTCCAATTGCTGTTTTTCAAATTCAAACTAAATTCAGAGATGAACTTAGACCTAAAGCAGGTTTGTTGAGAACAAAAGAGTTTATTATGAAAGATCTTTATTCTTTCCATGAAAGCGAAGAGGATTTAAATGCATATTATGAATTAGTTAAAGAAGCTTATTTTAAAATTTTTGAAAGGTGTGAAATTAAAAATAAAACATTTTTATGTTTGGCTTCTGGAGGAGCTTTTTCTGAATATTCTCATGAATTCCAAACTGAAACTGAGAGTGGGGAAGATTTAGTGTATTTGTGCGAAGATTGTAAAATAGGTGTTAACAAAGAAATTATTCAGAAAGAAAAATTTCAATGTCCTCAATGTAAAAGAAAAATTTCTAAAACCTTTAAAGCAATTGAAGTAGGAAACATTTTTAAGTTAGGTGATAGATTTACTAAGCCTTTTAATTTAAAAATTAAAGATAAAGAAGGAAAAGAAAAATTTATAGTAGAGGGGTGCTATGGAATAGGGCTTGGAAGATTAATGGGAGCTATCGTAGAAGTTCATCATGATGAAAGAGGAATTTTGTGGCCAAAAGAAATAGCTCCTTTTTTAGTTCATTTAATTCCGATTGAAGTTTCAGAAAAAAAAGTAATTGATAGGGCAGAAAAAATTTATAAAAATCTTCAGCAAAAAAACTTTGAGGTACTGTACGACGATAGAAAAGAAAAAAGTGTGGGCGAAAAATTCTTCGATGCAGATTTAATTGGAATCCCTTACAGAGTAGTGGTAAGCCAAAACACTCTAAAAAGAAATTGTGTTGAGATCAAAAAAAGAGATGAGACTCAAAAAAAGTTGATAAAAATAGATCATTTGGTAAAATTTTTAAAAGAGAAAAATAAAAAGCGGGCGTAGTATAACGGTTATTACGCTACCTTGCCAAGGTAGAGAAGGGGGTTCAATTCCCCTCGCCCGCTCAAGAATTTTTTGTTGCTTTTTTGCTAATTTTTTGTTTAAATTTTCTAATGGAAATTTTTCTTTTAGTTTTTTTTATTGTAATTTTTTTTGGGTTGTTTTTTTGGTTTGAGGAAAAAAGAAAAATAAGAGAAAAAGAAAGAGAAGAAAGTTTTAAAAAAGAAATTCAAGAAATAAAAGAAAAAATTTTAATTCAAAGCACATTGCAAGAAAGTTTGGAAAAAACAACAAGGGAAATGAAGGAATTAAGTAGGGATCTTTTAGAAGAAGTAAGAAAAAGAGACGAGATACGGAAAGAAAAAGAAAAAGAAATATTCGAAGCGATTAAGAGATTAGATCAAATTGTAAGCGGTACTACCAGTAAAGGAAGTTGTGGGGAAGAAATTTTAAGAGAAGCTTTTAAAAAGCTTCCACCTGAAATGATAGAAACAAATTTTAGAGTGAAAGGAAAAGTAGTAGAGTTTGCTTTGTTGTTACCCAACGGAAAGAGATTACCTATTGATTCTAAATGGCCAGCTTCAAGATTAATTTTAGAATTAGAGAAAGAAGAAAACATTGAAAAGAAAAAAAAGATAATTGAGGAAATCGAAAAGGAAGTGATAAAAAAGATTAAAGAAGTAAAGCAATACATTGACCCTGATTTTACTTGGCCTCAAGCTATTGCTGCGCTTCCAGATTCAGTTTATAATGTCTGCTATAATGTGCATTCTTTTGCTAGAAAAGAAAACGTTATTTTGATGCCATATTCTTGGGTTTTGCCGTTGTTGTTGTACATGTATCGATTGCATTTACAATATGCAGTTTCGATAGATTTTGAAAATCTCAAAAATTATTTAATGTTAATTTCTAAAAATTTAGAAGAAATGGAATCTATTTTAGAAAATAAAATTTACAAAGGTTCTCAAATGATTTCTAATGCTTATCTAGAATACAAAGGAAAAATTTCTCAAATTAGAAGCTTTTTAAATCAAATTTCTTTAAAAGAAGGTCAAAAAGAAAAAATACCAAAATTAAAAATATGAAAGCAGTAATTAAAACAGGAGGAAAACAATATTTGGTTAAAGAAGGGGATAAAATAAAAATTGAAAAAATTGAAAAAGAAGTGGGTGAGGAAATTGTTTTTGATCAAGTTTTACTTTTGGAAAAAAACAAAGGAGAAATAAAAATAGGACAACCTTTTTTGGAAAATGCAAAAGTGATTGGAAAAATAATTTCTCAAGGAAAAGGAGAAAAAATTATAGTGTTAAAATACAAACCAAAAAGAAGGTACAGAGTTAAAAAAGGACATCGTCAAAAATACACTGAAGTAGAAATTGTAAAAATTGAAGGTTAAATAAAATTTTGAAATCAACAATATGCTTACTAAAGAAGAAATTAAAAAAACCATTCCTTACAAAGAACCTTTTTTATTTGTGGATGAAGTTTCTGAAATTAAAGAAAACGAAATTTTTGGTTTTTATCAAACTTCTCCCAAAGATTATTATTTTGAAGGACATTTTGTTGATTTTAAAATCATGCCAGGAGTTTTGGTAGTGGAAGCTATGGCTCAGCTTTCTACAATCCTTTTGAGAAAAAAAATTGGAGAAAATCACAAAGATTATCACTTTTTAGCTTACGATGTAAAATCGGTTCAATTTTTAAAGCCAATTTTTCCAGGAGACAAAATTGAAATGAAAGCTGAGGTTTTGGCTATATACCCTGTTCCAGATTCTGAAATGAAAATTGCCAGGGTTAAATCTCAAGCTTTTGTTCAAAACGATTTAAAATGCGAAGCTCGTTTTTCAGTGGCAATTGTCAAAAAAGAGGCATTTGAGGAAAAATATAAAGGGAGATAAAATTAAAAGAATGGCAAAAGATCAAATAAAATTATTAAAGGAAAGGGCAGAAAAATTTTATTTTTATGGAATTGAAGCTTTCAAAAAAGGTGACTTTGAAATTTCAGCTTTTAATTTTGAGCAGGCAGCTCAACTTTATCTAAAATATACCCTTTCACTTTTGATTGGCGATTTCCCAAAAACTCATGAATTAAGGAGATTAATGGAAGAAATAATAAAGGTGACTCAAAACAAAAAGCTTTCAAAATTACTTAATGAACAACAAAATGTAATTTCTGACTTAGAAGTAGCTTATCTTACTTCGCGCTATTTACCTGCTACTTTTTATAAAAAGCAAGTTGAGAATATGAAAAATTTCGTTGATGAACTAAAAGAAATTTTAAAAACTCTATGGACTTAGTAGACCTTCTTTTAGAAGAAAAAAGAGAAAAAGAAAAGTATTTTAAAGAACCAGAAAAATACGCAAAAAAAATAAAGAAAAAAGCAAAAGAAATTTTAAAAAAAGCAAGAGTTTTTCTTTTTGGCTCGATTGTTAGAGGAGACTTTCTTTTTAGTTCAGATATCGATGTTTTAGTTGTGAGCGACAATTTTAAAGAAAAAGAAAGAGGAAAAATTGTTGCCCAACTTTTAAATGAAGTTGGCTTTTTTTCTCCCTTTCAAATTCATTTAGTTAAAAATGAAGATTTTGAAAACTGGTACAAAAAATTTATTAAAAAAGGAGAAATTAAAGAAGTAAAATAAAAAGGTCAAATTAAAAAACAAAATAAAATTATGCTTGTTTTAACTCAAAAAGAAGTTCAAAAAATCTTGCCTTTAGGACAAATTAAAAAGGTAATTGATGCTGTTGAGAAAGCCTTTTCTGATTTTACGCACGGAATAGCTCAGATGCCACCAAAATTATATCTGATTTTTGAAGAATTTGATGGAGACTTAAGAATCATGCCCTCTTTTTCAAAAAAACTTTTGATGGCAGGAACAAAGATTGTTAACGTTCACCCACAGAATCCAAAAAAGGGATTACCCTCTGTTATGGCAGTGATCGTTTTGAACGACCCAAAAACAGGAGTACCTTTAGCTTTGATGGATGGAACTTGGATTACTGCAATGAGAACTGGCGCTGCTTCTGCAGTTGCGACAAAATATTTGGCAAGGGAAAATGCAAAAACTTTGGGAGTGGTTGGAGCAGGTTTTCAAGCAATAACCCAAGTTGCTGCAATTTCAAAAGTAAGAAAATTAAAGGAGATTGTAGTTTACGATATTAAAGAAAAAGCAGTTGAAAGATTAGCTAAGATTTTGGCAAAAGAAAAAATTAAAATTAAAAAAGGAAGTTTGGAAGAAGTTTGTCAAAAAGATATTTTAGTAACTGCAACTTCATCAAGAGAACCTGTGGTAAAGAAAGAATGGATAAAACCTGGGACTCACATAAACGCCATTGGTGCAGATGCTCCAGGAAAACAAGAGTTGGATCCTGAAATCTTAAAAGAAGCAAAAATAATTGTCGATTGTTTAGAGCAAGCAATTCATTCTGGAGAAGTGAATGTTCCTTTGGCAAAAGGAGTAATTAAAAAAGAAGATATTTTTGGAGAACTTGGAGAAGTGGTTGCTGGAAAAAAGCCAGGCAGAGAAAGGGAAGATGAAATTACGATATTCGATTCGACTGGCCTTGCAATTCAAGATCTCTATACTGCAACCTTAGTTTATAAAGAAGCAAAAAGGAAAAAAATTGGAAGAGAAATAAAAATTATTTAACATGGATTTTTCAAAAAACAGAGTTTGCCAACTATTGAAAATTAAATATCCTATCATTCAAGGAGGGATGGCAGGGATTTCTGAATCGAATTTGGTTTCTGCAGTATCTAATGCTGGAGGTTTGGGAGTGATTGGTTCTGGATTGATGCCACCTTCTTGGTTAGAAAGAGAAATTAAATTGACAAGAGAGAAAACAAAGAATCCCTTTGGAGTGAATTTGTTCATGCAAAATCCAAAAGTTGAAGATTTAGTTAGAGTTTTAATGAAAGAAAAACCTCCGGTTGTTTTTACAGGAGGTGGAAATCCCTTGCCAGTTTTTCCTTACTTGAAAATGGTTGGAATAAGAATAATTCCAGTGGTTCCCTCCCCAAGACTAGCAAAGAAAATGGAAGATAACGGAGCTGATGCTGTAGTCGTTTCTGGATGGGAAGCAGGAGGACATGTTGGAAAGAATACTTTATTTTCTCTTTTGATCGAAACAAAAAAAATTGTAAAAATTCCAGTAATTGCTGCAGGAGGAATTTACGATGGAAAAACAGCAAAAGCAGCTTTTTTGTTGGGTGCAGAAGGAATTCAAATGGGAACGAGGTTTTTGGCTTCAAAAGAGTGTATTGCATCTCAAGCTTACAAGCAAAAAATTGTTGAAGCTACAATGGATGATATTGAAGTTATTTTATGGAATACAGGACATCCAATAAGGGTGATAAAAAATGCCTGGTCAGAAAAAATTAAAAAAATTGAAGATAAAATTTTTCCAGAAGAAATTAAAGCAGAGAAAATTGCAGGATCTCTTGGAGGCCAAAACGTCGATGATATTCCCCTTTTGGCAGGACTTTCTGCAGCTGGAATTTCTGAAATTAAAAGTTGTTCAGAGATTATTGAAGAAATTGTAAAGGAACTGGAAACTTTGTAAAAAATTGATTTCCAAAAATTTTTAGAGTAAAAATTCTCTTTAAATGAGAAAATTTTTTTTTAATTTGCGGAGGGGGTGGGATTCGAACCCACGCGGGGAAAACTCCCCACCTCATTAGCAGTGAGGCGCAATGGACCACTATGCGACCCCTCCTCAACCAAATTCCAAATTCTAACTTTAAGTTTCAATTTCTTTCTTCCAACTTCTCAATTTCCAATTCCATCAAATAAGCGTTCTCCCCTGTCGAATAAAACTTCTCTTTTAATTTAATAATATTAAAACCAAATTTTTGATAAAAAGCAATAGCTTTAAAATTTCTTTCTGCGGTATGCAAATAAATTTTTTTTAATTTTTTTTCTTTTGCTAATTCAATCAATTTTCTCAAAATTTCTTTTCCAATTCCTTGATTTTGTCTTTCAGGTAAAACTGCAAGAGAAAAAATTAAACCATTTTCTTTTTCTTTTTTTAAAATTCCGTATCCAAAAATTTTTTCTTTATCCTTTGCGATCAAAAATCCTTCTGGAAATTGTTGCCATAAATTAAAAAGAAAATTTTTTGAAAATTTTTGTAAATTTTTAAAGCACTTTTCCTGAATTTTTATTATTTCCTCGATTTCTTTTTCATTTTTTAAGTTTTCAATTTGAATCATTCTTCAAAATTTTTGTGCGGACGGTGGGATTTGCACCCACACGGGAAAAACTCCCACAAGCCCCTCAAGCTTGCGCGTCTTCTAAATTCCGCCACGTCCGCTTAAATTTAATTTTAAAAAAATTTTTTAAATTATTCTACAGTCACACTTTTTGCAAGGTTTCGCGGTTTATCTACATCATGGCCAAGTAAAACCCCTACATAATAAGCAAACAAATGCAAAGGAATTACAGAAAGCATTGGAGTGAGCATTTCTAAAGTTTTTGGAATGAAAATTACATCATTAACCAATTTTTTAATTTCTTCATTACCTTCTGTAGCAATTGCAATTACTGGTCCTTTTCTTGCTTTAATTTCTTGAATGTTGGAAATCATTTTTTCGTAAACTGAATCTGAAACACAAATGGCAAAGGTAGGACAGTTTTCATCGATTAAAGCTAAAGGACCATGTTTCAATTCTCCTCCAGGATAAGCTTCAGCATGTAAATAAGAAATTTCTTTCAACTTTAAAGCTCCCTCCAAAGCAACTGGAAAGTTATATTTTCTTCCGATAAAGAAAAAGTTTTTAAAATCTTTATATTTTTTTGCCAAATTTTCAATTTCAGAACTCTTTTTTAAAATTTCCCTTGCTAAATTTGGAATTTTTAATAGTTCTGAAACAATTCTCTTTCCCATTACCAGACTCATTTCCCTCTGCCTTCCAAAAAATACTGTCATTAAGGTCAAAACCGAAAGTTGCCCCAAAAAAGCTTTTGTTGAAGCTACTGCTATCTCAGGACCTGATCTTGTGTAAACTCCCGCATCAGTTTCTCTTGCTTGAGAAGAACCAACAACGTTTGTAATTCCCAAACATAAAATTCCCTTTTTCTTTAATTCTCTTAAAGCTGCTAAAGTATCTGCAGTTTCTCCTGATTGAGAAATGAAAATTGCACCAGTTCTTTCATCTAAAAGATACTTTTTGTATTTAAATTCAGAAGCTATTTCTGCTCTGGCATCAATTCCTGCATACTCTTGAAACATTATTTCTCCAATTTTTGCAGCATAAAAAGAAGTTCCACATCCTATCAAAAACATTTTCTTTATTCTTTTTAATTTCTCTCTTACTCCTTCTAAACCTCCCAATTTTACATTTCCTTCCTCTGGGATTATTCTTCCTCTGATAGCGTTTTCTATTGCTTCTGGCTCTTCAAAAATTTCCTTTAGCATAAAATGAGGATAACCTCCTTTTTCTATTTGCTCTAGTGTCCATTCAATAAGTTGGATTGGTTTTTCTTTTAAAATAAAGAAATCATCAGGTTTCAATATTGCAATTTCTCCATCATCCAAATTTATTATTTGTCTAGTTCTGATTAAAATTGCTGCAGGATCAGAAGCAACTAAAAATTCATCCTCACTTATTCCTAAAAGCAAAGGAGAAGACATTCTCGCTGCAACAATTTTTTGAGGATCTTTTTTTGAGATCACCGCGATAGCATAAGCTCCCCTAATTTCTTTTAACATTCTTCTCACTGCCTCTTCTAAATTCCCTTTAAAATATTTTTCAACCAAATGAGCAATCACTTCTGTGTCTGTTTCCGAAACGAACCTATGTCCTTCTTTAATTAATTTTTCTTTCAATTCTTTATAATTTTCGATGATTCCATTATGGACCAAAAAAATTTCTTTTTTACAATCAAAATGAGGGTGGGCATTCTCTTCTGTTACTTTTCCATGAGTAGCCCATCTACAGTGTGCCAATCCTATTTTTCCTGAGATCTGATAAAATTGTAATTTTTTTTCTAAATTTTCAATTGGGCCTACAGCTTTAATGCAATAACTTTCATTTCCATCTAAAATTACTACTCCCGTCGAATCGTATCCTCGATACAACTCTCTTTTTAATCCTTCAATCAAAATCGGAAGAGCCTCCTTTTTTCCAATGTATCCGACAATTCCACACATTTTTAAACTAACTTTTTAATTTCTTTTATAAGTTTTTCAAATTTTATTTCTTTTTGTTTTCCAGTTTCCATATCCTTTAAAATTGCCATTTTTTCCAAAGCTTCTTTTTGCCCTATCAAAATCACATACTTTGCTTTAATTTTGTCTGCCAACCTCAACTGCGCTTTTAAAGAATCTTTTCCTAAACTTTCAAAAACTTCAATTTTATTTTCTCTTAATTGTTGGCAAATTTTTAATGCCCATTTTTTTCCTAATTCTCCAATTTGGGCGACAAAAATTTTTGGAAATTTTTCTTTTGGTACAAAAAGTTTCTTCTCTTTCAAAATTTCAACGATTCTTTCAACTCCTCCAGCTGCTCCCACTCCAGGCAAATCTCTGTTAGCTATAATTTTTCCTAATCCATTATATCTTCCACCAGAAATTAAGGCTAAATTTGTTTCCTTGCTTTGAATCTCAAAAACAGTGTTAGTGTAATAATCCAAACCTCTTACTAAAAAGGGGTCTAATTCAAAAGGAATTTCTAAAAATTCTAAAGTGTCTAAAACTTTAAAGAAATGATTTTTGCATTCTTCACAAAGATAATCTAAAATTTGGGGAGCTTGAAAAACAATTTGTTTGCATTTTTCATCTTTGCAATCTAAAATTCTTAAAGGATTCTTTTCTAACCTTGCTTTGCAATTTTGACAAAGTCCAGCCTGTCTTTTTTTCAAGTAATAAACTAAGCTTTTTTTATAGTAGCCCCTGCAACAAGTGTTTCCGATAGAATTTATTTTTAAGATAAAATCTCCAATTTTTAATTCTTTTAAAATTTCAAGAGAAATTGAAATAATTTGAGCATCTAAAATATAATCTTTTTCTCCTAAAATTTCAAAACCAAATTGCCAAAATTGACGATACCTTCCAGCTTGAGGACTTTCATGACGAAAAAAGGGTCCAAAATACCACAGTTTAACAGGTTGAGGTAATTCTAAAAGCCCATTTTCAAAATAAGCTCTTACTACAGGGGCGGTTCCTTCTGGTCTCAAGCAAAGTTCATCTCCCCCTTTCGTTTTTAAACAATACATTTCTTTTTCTACAATTTCAGTTGCGGTTCCTATTCCTCTTTCAAAAAGTTCTTTTTTTTCTAAAATTGGAGTTTCAATTCTTTCAAAATTGTTCAGTTTAGCAAAATGAGAAACTACATTAAAAACTCTTTGAAAATACTCCCAATCTTGCCATAAAATATCGTGCATTCCTTTAGGTCTTTGAAATTTTAAATCTCCCATTTATTTTTTATTGAAAGAAAAAAGCTTCAATCCTTTGGGGAGGAAAAAGTCTTAAAAGGACTCTTCCTACAATTTCTTTTTTCTTAATTTTTCCAAAATATCTTGAATCTAAAGAGTGAGCTCTATTGTCTCCTAATACAAAAAACTCTCCTTTTTCAAGTTTAATTTTCAAATCACCAAAAATGGAGTTTGCGGAATTTTTTTCAAAATAAACTATTTCTCCTTTATCGTTTTTTACTATTAACTCTTCTCCTTTAATTTCAACTTCTTCCCCGGGGAGTCCAATAATTCTTTTTATAAATTTTTGTCTTTCATCTTGGGGATATTTAAATACAATTACTTCCCCTCTTTTTGGTTCCCTGAACCTATAAGTGATTTCGTCTACTATTAAATAATCTCCAGTGGAAAAAGAAGGTTCCATCGAAAAACCTTTAACTAAAAAAGGTTGAAATAAAAAAGCCCTTATTGGAAGGACAATTATTAGGGCCAATAAAAAAGTACTCAAGAGTTCCTTAATGAAATCTAAAATCATAAAAATTTTTTCAAATTCTATCAAATTTTGAGTAAAATTTCAATGAGATGAAGGTAATGGTAATTTGCGGGCTTGGAAATCCAGGAAAAAATTTCAAATTTACTCGACACAATTTGGGTTTTTTAATTTTAGATCACTTTCAAAAAGAAAATTTCTTTCCTGATTTTGAATTTTCTCAAAAATTTTTAGCTGAAATTTCAAGAAAAAAAATGAATGAAACTGAAATTTTTTTAGTGAAACCTCAAACTTTCATGAATGATTCTGGAAAAGCAATTAAAAAATTTATTTTGAATTTTAAAATTTCACCTCAACAACTTTGTGTAGTTCATGATGATTTAGATTTGCCTTTTGGAAAAATGAAAATTTCTTTTAAAAAGGGTTCTGGAGGCCATAAGGGAGTTCAATCAATTATCGATCAAATTTCAACTAAAGATTTCTGGAGATTAAGGGTTGGAATAGGAAGGCCAAAAAAGAAAAAAATAGAAAATTTTGTTTTAGAAAAATTTACAAAAAAAGAGAGAGAAAAATTAAAAAAAATTTTAGAATTTACTAACGAATTATTAAAAACCTGGATTGAAAACCCTCAAAAATCTCAAGCTTTAGCCCCTTTTTTTTCAATCGATTTTAAAAACTCTTCCAAGAAACCATAATAATGAGGTGCAATTTTTAAAATCTTCTCAATAATTTTCTCTCTTTCTTCTTTAGTTTGAGCTTTCTTTAATTTTTCTTTTAATTTTTTAATTTTCTCTCTTCTTTTTTGTTTTTGTCTGATTTTAAACCTTCTTCTTTTTGGCGATTCTTTTCCCATAATTTAATAAAATTTAAAATAATTTTTCACCAAATTTCAACTAAATTTTTAAAAAAATTCTTTTGCTTTCTCCCAAAATTGAGGTTGATTTTCTTTTTTCTTTAAATACCACCACTCGACTCCCCAAAAATAAATTTTATCAAAGCCTGCTTTTTTAGCAAACTCAATGTTTTTTTTAAACTGTTCAAAATTCATTGTAATTTCTTGTTCTCTTTCAGGGCAGTATATCAAAAAGGGATTTTTGCACCAAGGTTCAGCTTGAAGTTCTGCTAAAATTACCTCTTTTTTGAAAACTTTTTTTATAAAAAGTTTTTTAAAAAAATAATAAGAAGGAGGGAAGGGAAGAGAAAGATAAATTTTTAATTGATTAGAATAAACTTTTCTGTGCAAAGTTGTTCCTACAATATCAGCTAATTTTGCAGCATTAATCCAAAAAGAATATTCTCCTGAATCAACAAAAATTGTTGGTCTCGAATCTAAAGCTTTTACAAGTTCAAACTCTTTTTTTACTGTACTTTTTTTTATTTTTGGACATTTTCCAAAAGGAAAGAAAGGTTCATTTTCTATTTGCCAGGCCCAAATTGATCTTGAATTTTTGTATCTTTCCACGATCACTTTAATAAAATTCAAAATTTCCTCTTCATAATTTTCACTTTTACCCTTTAACTTTTGAGTTAGCCATTGGGGTAAATGACATTCTGGCCATCTACCAGTTTTAGCGCCCAAAACTAAAATAACTTTTACCCCTCTTTTTTCTGCTTCTTTTATTTGCCAATCTAAATCATCAAAATTAAATTTATCTTTTTTCGGTTCTATTAAATCCCAATGAGAAATCAACTTTATGTTTTTTACTTTTAAGTCATCCAAAATTTCCAAATATACTTTTTTCCAATCTAAATTCAAATATTCACATTGCTTTTGTGAAAAAACCACTCCCCACTCAATTTTTTCTTCAATTTTGGGATGCCAAAAAAATAAAAAAGTTAAAGTTAGCAAGAAAAAAACTAACAATGTAAAAAAAGTGATTTTTAAAATTTTAATTTTCTTCATTAATTTAAACTTTCAGAAATTATTCTCTCAATATTAAAAGTGCCAAATTTTTCTCCTTCAATAAACCCTTCCATTGCCATTTCTGCCAAATATCCTTTTTTTAACCAATCAAAAAGCCATTCTTTGGTATATTTTGGATTTTCTTGTAAAATTCCGAATCCAGATTTTATTAACCATCTTAAGTTAAATTCTTCATGAGAGCCCAGAGGTGGACTACAAATTATGGGAAGCCCTAAGGCAGAATAAAAAGATAACTCAGAAGGTTTTGTCCACAAAATATCTGTTTTTCTTAATAAAGAATTGAATCTTTGAAAATAATTTTCAATTTTTTCTTCGTACAGAAGTTCCAAACTTTTTCCAATTTTTTCTTCCAATTTCAAAGATTTTATTTTTTTCAAAAAATATTCTTTAGTTTCTTTTCTAATTCCAGCAGAAAGGATTATTTTTAAATTTTCTTTTAAAATTTCTTCTCTTAAAGATTTTAAAATAAAAAAACCAATTTCTTTTTGAGCTCCCGCCCCTCCTACAGAAAATAGAATTGTGAAAAGATGGTCTGACTTTTCTGGTAAAGTACCTAATCTTAAGTATATTAAGTCTTTATATTTTTTTTGAAAAGTTTTTTCTGGGTCTAAGTTTAATATTCTAAACTTTAAATCTTCCTTCAGAGTTTCCAAATTCTCTTTTGGTAAAGGATATCCAGTCAAAAAAATATTTTCTGGATTTACCCCATAAAGCTTTAATCTTTCAACAACTCTTTCTGTGGGTGCAAAATATTTTATTTTACTTTTTTGAGGATTCAAAGGCGCCCAAGATCTTGAAATATCCGCATCGCAAATTACACAAAAAATTTCTCCAGGATATCCAAAATACTCTGCCATAAAAGCGGGTGTGAAAAAAGTTGAAACAATGGGTAAATTAGTTTTTAATTTTGAAGTTTCAGCTTTTAATTTTTCAATTAAATGTTTTCCCCAATTTTTTTTGAAAAGAAAATAACTTAATTTTGTTGAAAAATTCGGTAAACTCAAATCTCTTTTAGGATAAAAAGGCTTTATTTTTTGGAATTGATCAAAAATATTAAAAATTAATTTCCCAAAAAAAGGAAACCTTTGGATTCTTGAGACACTTTCATAAAATTTCCTTGTTTTTTCCCAAATTTTTTTATCTTTTTTTGGAATTCCAGGATAATTGTTAGCTAAAATAACTTCACCTTGAGATAAAAATTTTAATGGAAAAGCAGTCCTTTGATGTCCATAACCCATATCAACTGCAATTAAAAAACATTTTTTTATTTTAGCCATCTTAGTTCAGAAGATTTTTGAATTTTATACGCTCCCAAAAACAGCAAAAAATAGAGAAAAATTAAAATGGGGAGAGAAATTTTAAAAGTCAAAAAAGTTCCTTGAATAGAGAAAATTTTCGCTACAAGTTCCATAAAATAAATTAAAACAAAAATTGGCAAAACAAACAAAAAAGATAAAGTTTTCGAAATTAAAGCGGAAAAAGAAAAAAGAATGG
>Ga0065718_1000733_pt1 | contig 23933 bp, 25 predicted proteins | sample GBSCel77sediment_2_FD_59105 | JGI IMG/M metagenome (GOLD analysis project Ga0065718, IMG submission 59105) | Hot spring sediment microbial communities from Great Boiling Spring, Nevada - cellulolytic enrichment CS 77C v3 (version 3) | ecosystem: Environmental > Aquatic > Thermal springs > Hot...
TGTTTTAACTTTGTGATATTTTGAAAGAAACGAAAAGTGGAGGTGAGCTTAAAGTGGAGAGGAGAAAGAGTAGGGGTCTTTTTTACCGTTGGCTTCTTCCAGCCATAATCTTTCAGTCCGTTTACATGGGGGGAGGCTTTACAACGGGGAGAGAGGTAATGGAATTTGGTGGTAGGTTTGGCGTCAACGGTATTTACTCTGTAATCTTCATTTCCTTAGGGTTTTTCATATCTGCCTTTTTATCCTATGAGGTTGCAAGAGTTTATAAGGCCTTCGATTACAGGACGTGGGTTAAGCAGATCCTTTGGAAGTTCTGGCCCATATTTGACGTGGCCTTTATAATCCTTGCTATCATCGTTATTGCTGTTGTTGGATCTGCCGCTGCTAACATAATGCAGGACATGTTGCATCTTCCCTATATGATTAGCGCTATAGTAGTTATAGGAGCTATAGGTTTTCTTCACTTTTATGGAAGGGGTGCTATAGAGTGGTTTGAGACCATAGGTACCGTTATACTTTATGCAATGTATGTTCTTCTATGGGGGATAACCCTTAAATACGCATGGGGAGATATAGGGATGACTTTTGAGAAGGGGTTATCTGCTGAGACGCCTTGGAGTGCCTCTATAGCTGGTATTATGTACTTCGCCTATAATATGCCAGCCTTCCCTGCAGTTTTGTTTACTATCGATAGACTTGAGAGAAGAAGCGATTCTCTAATTGCTGGTTTTAACTCGAGCTTGCTTGTGAGCGTTGCTTTCTTCCTGACCTGGCTATGTTTATTGGGCTTTTATACTAGACCGGAGATCGTGAATGCACCTATACCTTGGTATGAGATAATGAAGGTGGTAGGGGGGTTATGGCTCCGAGGCTTTTATGTTCTTGCTGTTTTTTGGACTTTAATTGAAACAGGTGTGGGCATGATTCATGCGATAATTAGGAGGGCGGATGTTCAACTTAGAGAGCTAAAAGGGGTAGGGCTTTCGAGGGTACAGGAGGGTGTGATAGCTGCTTTAATAGCTGTAGTTTCTATACTTTTTGCGAGGTATGGCATAATAGCCCTTGTTGCAAAGGGTTATGGAACGCTGGCTTGGGTTTTCTTTGCTGTATACTTCATTCCTCTTGTAACTGTTGGAGTGATTAGAATTATAAACCCAAATTGGAAAAAGGATTTTTGGACAAAAGCTTAAAGAAAGGGAGGGGATCTGATGAGGTGGGAAGACGTCGAGAGATACGTATCCTTAAAGGTGAGCGAGAGCTTGAGGTGGGCGAAAGAATCCGATGAATATATCGCTTCGGCAGCTGGCTTAAAGTATTACCCTTTATGCGTTGAAAAGGCAGAGGGAGCTAAGGTATGGGATAAGGATGGAAACGAATATATCGATTTTCTGACGAGCGCTTGTGTCTATAACATAGGCCATAGGCACCCTAAGATCTTAAAAGCTATAAGTAGGCAGATAGATAAAGTTCTGAATTACACTATAGCCTACCTTTACGAGGATGCTCCTGTTGAGCTCGCGAAGAAGCTGGTTAAGATAACACCCGGTGATTTCAAGAAGAAGGTTACCTTTGGTTTCTCGGGGTCTGATGGGGTTGATTCAGCTATAAAGGCGGCAAGGGCATTTACGGGCAGAAAGGGAATAATAGCCTTTAAAGATTCCTATCATGGAACGACTTACGGTTCTCTCTCCTTAACGGGGATAGTTAAGCCGGAAGTCAGAGGTAAGGTCTATCCTATACCCGATGTTTACTTCATTGAGTATCCCGATCCCTACAGAAATAGCTGGGGGATAGATGGGTATAAGGATCCTAAAGAGTTAGTTTCCAAGGTTTTAGGTGAGATTGAAAGCAAGATAAATGAGCTTGGTGGGGACGTGGCAGCCATAGTTTTCGAGCCAATCCAAGGGGATGCTGGCGTGGTCGTTCCTCCCGCTGATTTTATACCAGAGTTAAGAAAGCTTGCTGATAAGTATGGGATAGTATTAATAGATGAGGAGGTCCAAACGGGGATAGGCAGGACTGGAAAATGGTGGGCGGTAGAGAACTTTGGGGTCGTTCCTGATATCATAGTTAGCGCAAAGGCTCTTGGTGGGGGTATGCCGATATCTGCGACGATAGGTAAAGAGGAGGTAATGGAGAGCGTTCCACCTCCGCTTTTCGTTTTCACCCATTCAGGGCATGCGGTTAGCGCTACTTCTGCCTTAGCTACCCTTGAGGCGGTGGAAGAGGAGGGGCTTCTTGAAAGGGCAAGGAGATTGGGAGAAAGAGCGTTAAGGGAATTTGAGCGGATGAGGGATGAGTTCGAGTTTATTGGAGATGTCAGGGGGATAGGTTTCCTTATAGGGATAGATATAGTTAAGAGTAGAGAGACCAAGGAGTTTGATAGGAACACAGCTTTAAAGATTTGTTGGCGGGCTTGGGAGAAGGGGCTTATCCTTGTGACCTTCGGTAAAGGTGGAAATGTTCTGAGGATAGCGCCTCCTCTCATAATAAAGGAAGAGGAGCTTGAAAGAGCGATAGACATAATAAGGTCTTCAATGAAAGATGTACGTGATGGTAAGGTTAATGATGAGGTCCTGAGATTCTTGAGAGGGTGGTAGCCTTTTTTAACTTCAGAGATAAGGTTAGGAAAAGTTTGATTCTCTTCGAGAGAAGAAGTTACGTTAAAGAAGAGCTCCCAGAGAGCAATCTCATTGATTGCTCTCTGGGGCAAAATCCTTTTGGTTTCCCGAAGGAGCTTTTAAAGGAAATCGACCTTGGAGCGATAGGGATCGGTGGTTATCCTGATCCCTATCATCTTCGTTTAAGGAAGGCTTTGGTTGAGCGCTGGGGTGGGCTCTTTAAGGAAGACGATTGTTTTTATCGGCGCTGGTTCGATGGGCTGCTTAGAGAAGATAAACAAGGCTTTGATGAGGGAAGGGGTTACTGTTCTGGGTTATTTACCACAGTTCACGGAGTACATAAGCGAGGTTGAAGCCTTGGGAGGAGTATACGACTCTATAATGCTTGATGAAAGTGATGGTTTTAGGTTCAATTCAGAGAAACTACTATCTAAGCTTAGTAAAGAGCATATATTGGTCTATATAGATAATCCTAATAATCCCACAGGACAGGTTATACCGATCGATGAAATTAGATTGATAGTGGAGCGTGCTATGAGGCTTGATGTGGTTGTGATTGTGGATGAGGCCTATGGTGATTTTATGGATGACGAAAACTCCGCTTTAACTCTTAATTATCCGAACCTCATCGTCATTAGGTCTTTCTCTAAAGGCTTTGGTTTAGCAGGGCTAAGGGTTGGTTATGCCGTTATAAAAGGGGAAGAAGTTAAGGAGTTTTACAGGAAGGTTAATCTCCCCCTTTGAGGTGAGCTCCATATCTGAGGAGATAGCCATTAAGGCGCTTAAATATAAAAGCTTCGTTGAGGAGAGTAGGGTCTTAATAAGGAAGATTAAGGAAGAGATGATAGCTTCCCTTCAGCGTAAAGGCTTTTGTCTTTCCTATACGCATTTTAGATGTGCCTATATTTCTCCTGTGGCAAAAAGGGGATTAACCTATATGATTACTTTAGAGAGCGGGGGATACTTTGCGTTAAAGGGTGTGACTTCTTAGGGCTTAATTCTTCCTTCGTCAGGGTCAGGGTTCCTCCCCAAATTGAGTCCTTTCTTGAAAGAGTTGGATTCGGGTTTTAACTCTATCTATTAACCTGCAGAAAGCACAAATGCCCGCCGTTGTAGGATAGCCGCATCTTGAGCAGGGCATAAGCTTAACGCTTTTATTCTCCATGAATATTTCCTTCTTTGCCTTTAAAAACTCTTTATAAAATCTTAGTTTAGTTCCGGGCATTCTTTCCTCTATCTGATTTATTATGCTTTTGTAAAAGTGAGATGTAGCGCCTTTGGATAATGGACAACTACCTTCAACGTGATCTATTTCTGAGGCTTCGGCATAGCTCTTAATCTCATCTTCGCTGCAAAGAGCAAGAGGTTTCACTTTTCTAACGAATCCGTCGCTTTCCTCAAGATTTGGGCCTTGTCTTCTTAAATAATCTACCTGCCAGTTAAGGACGTTTCCTAAGAGGACCGAAGTTTCATCATCAAGATGATGCCCTGTGGCGACTACTTGATATCCTTCGCTGATAGCCCTTTGATTCATGATGTACCTTTTAACCATCCCGCAGAAGGCGCAAGGCTCTCTTCTCTCGATCTTAGCTATATTTATTAGATTCGTTCCGAAGTAATCTTCTAGCNTGACTTTAAACAATTTCCTTGAGAGCTTTTGGGCTATTTTTTCGCATTTCTCCCAGGATACTTCAGAGAACTCTGGTATGCCCAGGTCTATAAACATTCCGTCCGCTTCGTATCCTAGGTTTGTCAATATCTGCCAAAGGACTAAGCTATCTTTCCCTCCGGAAACAGCTACGAGAATCCTTTCTCCTTTCGACATAAGTTTATAGGATCTTATTGTCCTTTCTACCCTTCTTTCAACGAAAGTTTTTAATGCAATCTTTACACAGGGCTATCCTATGGGATCTGAAGAAAACCATCGCTTCCTTTTCACAAAGCTTGCATTTTCTCAATCGTTGATCACCTCTTGTGCGATATTGGAGTTTCGCTTAATAAGTATTATAATGTCTGCTTTTACTTTGTCTATCCCTCAAGTTCCCTTTTCATGGTATCATATTTAAAGACTCCTTTTGTGGGGGATGTTCTATGTTCGTTAATATAAATGGCGTGGAGGTATTCTATAAGAAGGGTGGAGAGGGTTTTCCTGTTTTGCTCTTACACGGGTTGGGGGGGTAGTGCGGATAGCTTTTTCCCTGTCTTTAACTTTTTGAAGGCGTACTTTGAAGTTTATGCTATAGATTTCCCAGGATTTGGAAGGTCTTCTTTGCCAAGAGAGGTATGGGGGGTTGAGGATTATTCGGAGTTAGTCTATAGCTTTCTTAAGGAGCTTAAGATAGATAGAGTTTACGTGATTGCTCATTCCTTCGGAGGTAGAGTTGCCATAGTCTTGGCTTCAAGTTATCCGGAACTAGTTGGCAAACTGGTCTTGGTAAACAGCGCTGGATTGATTCCTAAGCGTAGACTTAATTATTATTTGAAGGTTTATTCCTTTAAGCTTCTTAAGAGGCTTTTCCTCTTGTTAGGCATGGATCTAACTCCTCTTTATAGGATCTGGGGGTCAAAAGATTATAGGGAAGCCGGACCGCTTAGACCTATATTTGTGAGAGTCGTTAACCAGGATTTACGAAATCACCTTCCATTGATAAGGTGCCCAACCCTTTTGGTTTGGGGAGATGAGGATAGGGAAACCCCACTTTATTTCGGAGAGATTATGGAGAGGGAGATCCCGAAAGCTAAGCTCTTCGTTTTTAAGGGAGCGGGGCACTTTTCCTACCTTGAGCGCTTGGATGAGTTCAATAAGATGGTCTTAGAATTTCTGAAAGGGGGTACACAAAGCTAATGTTGTTAAAGCTTCTAGCCTACTTTTCATTCCTCTTATTTGCTTTCCTTGAGGGGAAGAGGCATCTTCATATGTTGCAGCTTGAAGGTTATAAGAACTTTAGATATCTGAGGTGTTTAAGGAGGGGCTTGAGCAGATTCCTCAACGAGAATAAGTACATTTACCTATACGTTTTACTGCTCTTTGCGATTAGGTCTTTTAAATTAGGGTTCACCTATGAGCTCCTCGTTGGTTGGATTTTGATACTTTCTTATTCGGAGTATATTAAGTTTAAATCGAGGAGAAATGTTAAAAAGCCGCTTGTTTTCACCTATAGGGCTACTAGATTGTTCATATTATTTATGGGTTTGCAAGTGCTCTTTGGTTTGCTCTTAGATGAGCATATTAGGGATCTTCTACTATACCTTATTGGATTAAACCTTCTTCTTTTGATCTCGCCCTTGACCCTTATCTTGGCTAACACTTTGATTTATCCCTTGGAGTTGCTCGTTCAGCTTACCTATCTTAGGTCTGCTCAAAATAGGGTTAAGGAGTTAAACCATATTACAACCGTAGGAATTACTGGTAGCTATGGGAAGACAAGCACGAAGCACTTTGTTGCTGCTATTCTCTCTGAGAAGTTTAACGTCTTGATGACGCCTGGAAGCTACAATACCTTGATGGGAGTAACCAAAGTTATAAGGGAGAAGCTTGGTAAAGAGCATGAGGTCTTTGTGTGCGAGATGGGAGCTCATCAGATAGGTGATATAAGGGAGCTTGCCAAGCTTGTTCGCCCCAAGGTTGGGGTTATAACCTCTATTGGGCCTCAACACTTGGAGAGCTTTAAGAGCATTGAGAACGTTATTAAGACGAAGTTCGAGCTTGTGGAAGAGCTCCCTCCAGATGGAGTAGCCATTTTAAATGGCGATAATGAGTATTGCCTGAGCTACTCGGATAAAGTGGCTAATGGGAGAAGAGTGCTCTTCTTTGGGTATGAAAGGATAACTCCTGATCTTTATGTTTGGGCAGAGGATATTAAGACTACATGTCGTGGTTTAGAGTTTACCGTTAAGGTAAGGGATGGTCAGGAGTTCAGATGTCGCACCTCCTTGCTTGGTAGACATAACGTGGGGAACCTACTTGCTGCTATAGCGGTTGCTTTAGTTCTAGGCATGAACCTTAAGGAGATAGAGCGAGGTATAAAGAGAATTGCTCCTGTTCCTCATCGATTGCAGCTGATAAACTCAGAATCGGGGATTACGGTGATAGATGACTCCTTCAATTCGAACCCTGTGGGGTTTAGGGAAGCTTTAAGCTGCTTAAAGGAGATGGAGGGGGGTAAAAAGGTGGTCGTTACCCCAGGCATGGTAGAGCTGGGTGAGATCGAGTATGAGGAAAACAGGAAAGCGGGATTACTATTGGCTGAAACCTGTGATTATGTAATTCTTGTGGGTAAGGGAAGGTCTAAGCCTATCCTTGAAGGTCTATGTGATGCAGGTTTCCCCCTCAGATAAGATTAAGGTGGTCTCTAACCTTGAGGAGGCCAAAAGAGAGCTTGCGAGAATCCTAAGACCGGGAGACATCGTTCTTTTTGAAAATGACCTTCCTGATAACTATAGTGAATAATGATAATTTATTGGAGGGGATGGAGATGTTAAACGTTGCTGTTATGTTTGGTGGTAGGTCTGTTGAACACGAGGTTTCTGTGATTACTGGCTTACAGATAATGGAAAATTTGGATAGAGCCAAGTATAACGTGATTCCTATTTATGTGGGTAAGGATGGTTGGTGGTATACAGGTAATGAATTGCTTGATATAGAAAATTATAGAGATGTTCCAAAGCTTCTTTCCAAATGCAAGCGTGTGGTTATGCTTCCGATCCCTGGTTTGAGGAAAGCTTACTTCTACCCGTTTAAGCGGGGGTTTTTCAAAGGTGATGCTGAGTCCTTAGATGTAGATATAGTTATACCTGCCTTTCACGGAACCTATGGTGAAGATGGTTCTATGCAAGGTTTTTTGGAACTCCTTAACATACCCTACGTTGGAAGTGGTGTGCTTGGTTCAGCTCTCGGTATGGATAAGATTTTAATGAAGGAGATTTTTAAGGCGAATAACATCCCCATCGTTAACTACCTTTGGTTTCTTAGAAGAGATTATGAGGAGGATGAAGAGACGGTATTGTCTTACATCGAGAAGAGCCTTAGATATCCCTTATTTGTTAAGCCTTCGAACTTGGGATCTAGCATAGGGATAAGCAAAGCTAAGAACAGGGATGAGTTAATCTATGGTATAGAGGTAGCGACCAAATATGATAGAAGGATTCTGGTAGAAGAAGGAGTAGAGGATGTTATGGAGGTTAACTGTTCGGTGATGGGTTTCGATAATGATGTCGCGACNTCTCTGTGTGAAATGCCTGTCCCCTGGCAGGAGTTTCTAAGCTATAGCGACAAGTATATGAAGGGCGAAGTCGGGGAAGGTTTAAAGGGNGCCTTGCGCAAGGTACCAGCTCCTATATCCAAGGATTTGGAAGAGGAAATAAAAGAGTTGGCGGTTAAGATATTTAAGCTTTTGGATTGTGCAGGGGTTGTTAGGGTGGATTTCCTGATAGATAAGAGGGAAATGAAGATATATGCGAATGAGGTTAATACTTTGCCTGGCTCCTTTGCTTTCTATTTATGGGAACCCTTAGGAATACCTTTTAGGGAACTTCTTGATAGACTTATAAACTTGGCTATTAGGCGTCATAGAGAGTATACGAGAAATATTTATACTTTTGATACCGATCTCTTGATTAAGGCGAGCCTTAGGGGCTCAAAGTTAGGAAAAAGGCGTGAGACATGAGGTGCAATATCTGTGGTAGAGAAGATAAATCTATTTCTGAGATATTGAGTGTGTGTGCTGATTGTATAAGAAGTTTTCCTAAAGAGGCTGCGCCCTTCATTATAAGGGCTCATGAGAGGAGCAGAGGAGAATTTAAGCTACCTCCATTTCCACCAAAGGATCCTGAGGGTGTTAAGTGTGGCATATGTGCTAATGAGTGTTGGATACCTGAAGGGGGGAAAGGGTATTGCGGTTTGAGAGAGAACTCGGGAGGAAAGCTTAAAGGACCATCTTCCAATCATGCTAAGGTTTCTTGGTATTTAGATCCTCTTCCTACTAACTGCGTAGCTGATTGGGTTTGTCCCGCTGGCACAGGGTGCGGTTATCCTAGATATGCCTATAAGAGGGGGCCTGAGTACGGTTATTATAATTTAGCCGTTTTCTTTCATGCCTGTAGCTTAAACTGCCTTTTCTGTCAAAATTGGCATTTTAGGAAGCTCACGTTTGAGCGTGAAGTTAAGAGCGTAGATGATCTGGTGGATTGTTTAACTCCTCAGGTTTCGTGTATATGTTATTTTGGTGGAGATCCCTCTCCTCAGATGCCCTTTGCCATTAGGGCATCTGAGGAGGCGCTTAAGCTTAAAAAGGGGGAGATACTTAGGATTTGCTGGGAAACTAACGGTTTGATGAATGGTGATCTCCTTAAGGAGGTTATAAGGCTTTCTCTTGAATCTGGAGGGTGTATAAAGTTTGACCTTAAGGCTTGGAGCGAGGATCTTCATATAGCTCTGACCGGTATCTCTAACAAGAAGATATTAGAGAACTTTGGCTTGGTTGCTCAGTATATTAAAGACAGACCTGAAGTTCCTCTTCTTATAGCTAGCACTCTGCTTGTTCCGGGTTATATAGATGAAGAGGAGGTAAGTGAAATAGCGAAATTTATAGCCGATATAAATACAGAGATCCCTTATAGGCTTTTGGCTTTTTATCCTCACTTTTACATGAAGGATTTACCTTTAACGTCAAAGGAGCAGGCTTATAAATGCTACGATGCAGCCAAAAGGGCGGGCTTAAAAAATGTATCCGTGGGAAACGTGCATCTTTTAAAGTGATTGAGTTTTTAATTTTTATTTGGTATACTGTATACAGTCCACAATAAGGGGGTGGGGTTTATCGCCTTAAATAGAATTGAGGGGTATGAACTCTTAACTCAGAAGGTTTATAAGGTTTTAAAAGAAGCGATCTTAAAGGGGGATATCTCTAAGGGGGAGAGGCTTGTTGAGCTTCAAATAGCTCGTCAGCTTGGAACGAGTAGAACGCCTGTAAGGGAAGCTATTCACCGTTTAGCTATGGAAGGTTTGGTTGAGCTTGTTCCGAATCAAGGGGCTTTCGTCGCGGGGATATCCTTGAGGGATGTAGAGGAGGTCTTTCAGATTAGAAGCGTTCTTGAGGGACTTGCGGTAAAGCTTTTTGCGTTGAGGTGGGATGAGGGAAAAATGATGGAGCTTGAATCGAAGCTATGCGAGATGAGGAAGGCTATAGGTAAAGGAGATATCGTTTCCTATGCTGATTCTGATTCTAAATTTCACAGATTGCTATGGTTGTTTTCTGGAAACAATAGGCTTCTTAAGGTTCTTGATAGTGTAGTGCCTTATATAGATGCTTATAGACTTAGGTCCCTTCACATCCCTGGGGTGATGGAGAAGTCCTTTGAGGATCACTTGAATCTGGTTGATCTTTTAAAGCGTAGAGATGCTGAGGGGGCTGAGATTTTGATGAGAAAACATGTGGAGAGGGTGCTTGAAAGGGTTTTAAATATGGGGAGGGAGGAGCATTGAGGATCTGTGTCTTAGTGAAGCAGGTTCCTGCCACTGATAAGGTTAAGATTGATGAGAGTACTGGGACCATGATAAGAACGGAGATGGAAGCAGAGTTGAATCCTTTAGATATGTATGCCGTTGAGGAAGCCATTAGGGTTAAGGAGCGTTTAGGTGGAAAAGCCAGGGTAACCGCGATATCCATGGGGCCTCTCATGGCGATTGACGCTATTAGGGACGCTATTTCTATGGGTTGCGATGATGGATACCTTCTTTCCGACAAACTTCTCGCCGGTTCAGATACGTGGGCCACATCTTATGCACTTTCCAAGGCTATTGAGTATCTTGGCGGTTTCGATCTAATTTTCTGTGGTGAAAGGGCGACTGATGGTGAAACTGGTCAGGTTGGACCTAGCGTTGCTTCTTGGCTTGGCATAATCCCCCTAACCTACGTTAGCAAGATAGAGGAGATAGGAGACGGATATATAAGGGTTTGGAGGGCTGTTGAGGGGGGATATGAGGTTGTAGAAACGGGCCTTCCGGTTCTCTTGAGCGTGGTTAAGGAGATAAATGAACCAAGGTTGCCTAATCTTGCTGGAAAGCTTAAGGCTAAAGAGGCGAAAATTCCGATATTGACGGCGGAGACGTTGGGGCTTGAAAGAAGGATGATAGGGCTTGAAGGTTCTCCAACTAGGGTGGTCAAGATATTCTATCCTAAGCTATCGAGAAATGGCAGGATAATGTCAGGTAAAAATCCTCAAGAGGCAGTGGATGAGCTTATAAAGTTTCTCGCGGAAAAAGGGATAATCTAGGGGGGATCCTGATGCTTGCTGATTTTAGTAGCTTTAAAGGCGTGTGGACGCTTGGGGAACAGAGAGAGGGTAAAATAAGCTCGGTTTCCTATGAGTTGTTGAACTGGGGAAGGGGGCTAGCTGATAAGCTTGGTGTTGAGCTATCGAGCATAATCATAGGATATAAGATTGAAGGTGTTGAGGAGCTAATTTATAGGGGAGCAGATAGGGTCTATATTGTGGATCACCCTCTTCTTGAGAGGTTTACTCCAGATGCTTACGCTCGGGTCTTAGAGNCCTTGGTTAAAGAGTATAAACCCGAGGTATTTATAGCTTCAGCTACTACTCTTGGAAGGACCGTGATGCCTGTATTGGCTGCTAGGATAGGAACGGGCCTTACGGCTGATTGCACTGGGCTTGATATAGAGCCTGAGACTAGGCTTCTTTTGCAGACGAGGCCGGCTATCGGTGGAAACGTTATGGCTACCATAAAGACGCCTAATCATAGACCCCAGATGGCGACCGTTAGACCTCGCTCGAGGAAACCACTTCCGAGAGATCCATCAAGAAGGGGGGAAATTATCTTCAAAGAGTATCCTGAGGATCTTTATAAATCTAAGNTAAACTTCCTAAGATTCATAAAGGATGATACTTTGGAAACTCCTCTTCATGAGGCGGACATAGTTGTCTCCGGAGGTAAAGGGCTTAAGGGGGAGAAGAATTTTCAGATGCTACATGAGCTTGCGAGACTTCTGGGTGGAGCGGTTGGAGCTTCAAGGTCTGCTGTGGATATGGGGTGGATATCTTACCCACATCAGGTTGGCTTAAGCGGTAAGACTGTTACTCCAAAGCTTTACATGGCTATAGGCATCTCAGGGGCGGTTCAGCATCTTGCGGGGATGTCTTCTTCTGAGACGATAGTGGCGATAAATAGCGATCCTGATGCGAACATTTTTAAGGTGTGTGATTTCGGAATAGTTGGGGATCTGTTTGAGGTGATCCCTGTTCTGATTGAGAGGATTAAAAAGTATAAGGAGGAACGTGGAAATGATTAGGGATTTCGGTAAGGTTACCCCTTCTTTTGTTAAGGAGTTAAGGAGAATAGTAGGGGATGCTGGGGTTATATATGAAGATAAAGGCGCCCTTGAAGCCTACTCCCACGATGAGTCTGGTAGTAAGTTTTACTTTCGCATGCCAGACGTTGTGGTTAAGCCAGAGGATGCTCAGCAGATTTCTAAGATAGTTAAGCTCTCTAATGAGGAAGGGATTCCTATAACTCCAAGAGGGGCTGGCAGCGGGCTTGCTGGAGGGTGCATCCCTATATATGGGGGTATAGTTCTTTCTCTTGAGAGAATGAATAGGGTTATAGAGATAGATAAAAAAAATCTCGTTGCAGTTGTGGAGCCTGGTGTGGTGACCAATGACCTGTGTAAAAGGGTTGCGGAAGATGGGCTTTACTATGCAGGGTATCCTATGAGTTTGGAGACGAGCTTTGTAGGAGGTAACGTGGCGACAAACGCTGGAGGAAGTAAAGTTATAAAGTATGGTAATACTGGGCATCATGTTCTTGGTATAGAGGCTGTGCTTCCAAATGGAGAGATAGTGGAGTTCGGCGGTAAGAGAAGGAAGGACTCGAGTGGTTATAACTTCGTTAGGTTTTTGGTAGGATCGGAGGGAACTCTTGCAGTGTTCACAAAGATATATCTTAACTTGATTCCCCTTCCTGGCAAGACCATNGACCTTTTTATCCCCTTTAGGAGCGTGGAAGATGCTATAGATAGCGTCTCGATAGCTGTAACAGAGAGCAAGGAGCTTCCTTCAGCTATTGAGTTCATAGATGGGCTTTCCTTTCGGATTAGCGNTAAGTATAACAACGCGAAACTTCCCTTTCAGGATGAAGCTAAAGCGTTTCTCATAGTTCAGCTTGAGGGGAAAACCAGGGATGATCTTGAGAGAACCTATGAAAAGATAGGCAAAGCCTTTTTATCGAAGGGAGCCTTCGATGTATTTATAGCTGATAATAGAAGTGCCTCTGAGGTCATATGGAAGGTGAGGAGAAACTGGTTTGAGTCTTTGAGGGCTATTGACCCCTATGTTCCTACAGGAGATGTGGTCGTCCCAACCTCAGAGATTCCTAGAATGATGTCCTTCATAGAAGAGATCTCCGAGAGCTATGGCGTTAAGATTCCTGTGGCCGCCCACGCGGGGGATGGGAACCTTCACCCGGCTCCTTTAAAGCCATCTCACATTGCTCCAGAGGAGTGGAAGGAGTTATCTGAGGAAATACTTGACAAGATAGCCTTAAAGGCTGCCTCCTTGGGAGGGGCTGTGAGCGGTGAGCACGGTGTAGGCTTCCTTAAGAAGAAAGCCCTTAGCGAGACTAAGAAGAGAGAGTTGGAGCTTATGAAAGATATTAAGAGGTTGTGGGATCCTAATGGTATAATGAATCCTGGGAAGCTTTTTTAAGCTTGGGGTGGTTTATCTTGAGAGAAATCTTCGGTTTGGCTTTTGGTAGTGGCTTTGTAGAGTTTGAATATGAGGGGGAGAACCTAATAGAGCTTTTAAGACCTAAGGAGATGCCAGATGTAGAAAGTGAGGAGAAGCTTGTTGAGGAAGCTCTGAAAAAGCCTATAGATTCTGCACCGTTGAGGGAGATAGTGAGGCCTAGTGATAGGGTTTGCATAATATTCAGTGATATCACAAGGCTTTGGGTCAGACATTATGTTTTCATGCCGTTCATATTGAGGGAGCTTAAGGTTGCTGGTGTTAGGCAAGNAAACGTTTTTGCTATTTGCGCTAATGGAGATCACAGAGAACATACGGATGAGGAATTTAAGATGATCTTGGGGGAAGAATCCTATGAGTTTCTTAAAGGTAGGATATATAATCATTGTGCCCGGAGTAAAGAAAATAACCTTTATCTTGGGAGAACGAGCTTTGGTACACCCGTGGAGATAAATAAAAGAGTACTTGAGGCTGATAAGGTTATCTTGACGGGTGGGATAGTTCACCACTTCCTTTATGGCTTTGGCGGTGGGAAAAAATCCATCATGCCTGGTGTGAGTTCAAGGGACTCCATAATGAAGAATCATGCCCTTGCCCTTAACCCCGTCTCAGGAAAAGGCTTTGACCCGAAGGTGCGTGCGGGAGTTATGCGCGGCAATAGGGTTAGCGAGGATGCTGTAGAGGTTGCTAGCTTTGTAAATCCATCTTTTCTCGTTAACGCTGTGGTAAACTCAAANAGGAAGATATCTTATATCGTCGCGGGTAACTATATTACTGCTCATGAGGAGGGAGCTAAATTTTATGGCGAATACGGGAGCGTTCTTATTGATGAGATGGCTGACTTAACTATAGTTTCTTGTGGAGGTTATCCTGAGGATATAAACCTGTATCAGACTTATAAGACCTTGTACAACGCTGAAAAGGCAACCCGTGAAGGTGGTGTTATAATCCTTCTCTCAGAGTGTAGAGAGGGTATAGGAAATGAGGATTTCTATCGCATGTTTGTAGACTATAGGGATAATAAGGAGAGGGAGGAAGCCTTAAGGAGGAATTACACTATAGGAGGGCATATGGCCCTTCATATGGCGATAATGGCCGAGAAGTTCAAGATATTTCTAATGTCTAATTTGCCTGATAGTGTGGTTAAAGAAGCCGGTATGGAGCCCATAAGTAGCCTTAGAGAAGGTATTAAAAAGGCTAAGGCTATCGTTGGACAAAATCCCTCAACATATATTATTCCTGAAGGGCATAAAGTGCTACCAATTTTAAAAAGAAGATGATATAATCTTAAAAGTATTTTAATTTAGGGGGTGTGGTTTTGAAAACTAGGATAATATTTGTAAGACATGGTGAGTGTGAGGGAAATAGGGTTGGACTTTTCAGGGGTAGGATAGATTTTCCATTAAATGATAACGGTATAAGGCAAGCTGAGCTATTAAGGGACGAGATTAAGAGTTTTAAGATAGATGCGGTTTATACAAGCCCCCTTTCGAGGGCCTTTAGGACCGCTCAGATTATAGCTGTTCCTCATGGCTTAACCCCGATAGTTGAGGAGGGTTTCACAAACATATCTCTCGGTCCATGGGAGGGTAGAGCTAAGTCTGAGATAGAGAAGGAGCAACCTTCAGAGTGGAGGATATGGGTTACTGCCCCAGAGGAGCTAGCCCTTCCCGGTGCGGAGAGAGTTGATGACGTGAAAGAGAGAGCGTTTGCCGCCCTTAAGAGAATCCTCCCTAAGCACAATGGGGAAACCATAGTTATCGTTACTCATAGGGCGGTTTTAAAGCCCCTCTTTGCTGCGATGTTTGAGGTTAAAAAACCTTACTTTTGGAAGTTCCATTTCGATACCGCATCCTATAGTATAGTTGAATATAATAAAGATCGTGGATTCACTCTTGTTTTACTTAATGAAACCAAGCATTTATCAGATTTTGTTATAGAAGAGGTTTAGTAATTGAAAAATTATTCCTGCAAGTGTATAATGTGATAGGTTTTACTTGGTTTAAGGATTAGGAGGTGGAGATCTTGGAAAAACTCATTGAAGTTCGCTGGCACGGTAGGGGAGGCCAGGGAGCCAAAACGGGAGCGCAAATCTTAGCGGAAGTATTCTTTGAGAAGGGATATTATATTCAGGCCTTTCCTGAGTATGGTGCGGAAAGGTCAGGAGCTCCTATGAAAGCTTTCAATCGCTTGAGTAAAGATGAAATTTTACTTCACTGTCAAGTGGAAAACCCTGATATAGTTGTCGTAGTTGATCCTACCTTACTTACGGCGATTAACGTCGTTGAGGGATTGAAGGAGGATGGGGTTTTGCTAGTTAATACACCTAATTCTCCTAAGGAAATAAAGCAAAAGTTAGGATTGAAGACGCAGAAGGTTTATACGGTTGATGCTACTAAGATAGCTCTTGAAGAGATGAAGGCTAATTTCCCTAACACACCCATACTTGGGGCTTTGGCGAGGATAATAGGTGAGATTCCAATTGAAAGCTTTGAGGAGCACTTTAAAAGCAAGTTTGAAGGTAAGCTGACGCCAGACAAGGTGGAGGCTAATTTAAGGGCTATACGCCGTGGTTATGAGGAGGTGCGTGGAGAATGAGTTTAAAGGGGTGGAGGGATCTTCCTCCTGCAGGAGTAATACTTGAGGCTGGAAATGCCTCTAAGTATAAAACTGGAACCTGGAGAAGCATAAGGCCTGTATGGGATGTTTCCAAGTGCATAAGTTGCTTTATGTGTTGGCTTCACTGCCCAGATGGTTCTATCTTGGTCAAGGATGGTAAGGTTGCTGGCATAAACTATGACTATTGTAAGGGGTGTGGGGTTTGCGCATCTATTTGTCCCAAGAGCGCTATAGAGATGAAACCAGAATCGCTTTTTGAGGAAGGTGAGAAGTGATGAAAAAGAGAGTTCCTTTGACGGGAAATGCTGCCGCTGCTGAAGCTATGAGACAGATCAACCCTGATGTGGTAGCTGCTTATCCGATAACTCCTCAGACCGAGATAATGATGACCTTTGCGGAGTTTGTTGCTGATGGTTTGGTTGATACGGAGCTAGTTACGGTTGAAAGTGAGCACTCTGCCATGTCAGCTTGCGTTGGGGCAGCTGCAGCTGGCGCTAGGGTAATGACCGCTACTTCTGCTCAGGGTTTAGCACTGATGCACGAGGTGGTTTACATAGCTTCGGCTTTAAGGCTTCCAATCGTCATGTGCGTTGTTAATAGGGCACTTTCTGCTCCAATAAACATACATTGCGATCATGCCGATACCATGGCCGAAAGGGATTCTGGCTGGATTCAGATCTATAGTGAGACAGCTCAGGAGGTATACGACCATACCATATTAGCGCTTAAGCTTGCTGAGCATGAGGACGTTCGTTTGCCCGTTATGGTCTGCCAAGATGGGTTTATAACTTCCCATGGTGTTGAACCTGTAGAGGTGTTAGACGATGATGTGGTTAAGAATTTCATAGGAGAGTTTAAGCCGTGGTATCCCCTCCTTGATACTGATAATCCTAAGACCTATGGAGCGCTGGACCTCTTCGATTACTACTTCGAGCATAAGCGCCAACAGTTTGAAGCCATGAAGAACGTTCCGAGGGTTTATGAGGAGGCGGCAAAGGAGCTTTCCAAGATTACGGGAAGGCAATATCCCAAGGTGGAGGGGGTTTTTCCTAGATGATGCAGATTATGTAATAGTTGTTATGTCTTCAACAGCTGGGACGACCAAGTACGTGGTTAAGGAGATGAGGAAGGAGGGCAAGAAGGTAGGGCTATTGAAGGTCAGGCTTTACCGTCCTTTCCCCAAAGAGGAGATAGCAAGTTTATTGGATGGAAGAAAAGCGGTAGCTGTTCTTGATAGAGCTTACTCCATAGGTGCCGAAGCCCCCTTATTCTGCGAGATTAAGTCAGCGCTTTATGATGCTAAGGTGAAGCCTCAGCTTGCTTCTTACGTATACGGTCTCGGTGGTAGGGATACGCCACCTTCCTTGATAAGGAGTGTCTTTGAGGATCTTATAAGCGGCAACATATCTAAGGAAGAGAAGTATCTCGGGGTCAGAGAGTGAGGAGGTGTGCTTAGAATGGCATTAACTGTTAGAGATCTTCTTAAAAGGGAAGAGAGATTTTCATATGGTCATAGATTGTGTCCGGGTTGTGGAGCTGCTTTAACTGCAAGACTTGTGATGCTTGCTGTTAACGAACCCGTGGTCGTTTCTTGCGCCACAGGCTGTCTTGAGGTTTCCACTACGATATTTCCCTACACCGCTTGGAGGGTGCCATGGATCCACAACGCCTTTGAAAACGCTGCGGCTACCATCTCCGGTGTTGAAGCTGCTTATAAGGCATTGAAGAAAAAGGGAAAGATAGATAAAGATATAAAGTTTATAGCCTTTGGTGGAGATGGTGGGACATACGACATAGGCTTTCAGGCCCTATCTGGTGCCCTTGAGAGAGGGCATGATTTCCTTTACATATGTTATAACAATGAGGGTTATATGAACACCGGTGCCCAGAGGTCTGGTGGAACGCCCATGTGCGCTGATACGACGACTGCTCCTGCTGGGAAAGTTATCCCTGGAAAGATGCAGTGGAGGAAGGATTTGACCACAATAGTCGCTGGCCATCATATACCTTATGTAGCTCAAACTACACTGCATAATCCCCTCGATCTCGTTAATAAAGTTAGGAAAGCGATAGAAACTCCTGGTCCTGCTTTTATAAACGTTCTTGCTCCTTGCGTGAGGTTCTGGAGAGTTAATCCAGCTGATATGATAAAGATTTGCAAGCTTGCAGTTGATACCTGTTTCTGGCCTGTCTTTGAGATAGTGAATGATGAGTGGAAACTATCCTATAAGCCGAAGGAGAAAAAACCCATTGAAGAGTTTCTTAAAGTTCAGGGGAGATTCCGTCACCTATTTACCCCTGAGAATCGTCATCTGATAGATGAGATACAGAAACATGTAGATAGGGAGTGGAGCTTCGTTCTGAAGATGTGCGGTGAAACCCAGTAGTTTTTAATTAGGGCTCCTCAGCTTTAGGGTTGAGGAGCCNCTTTTCTATTCCATCTAAGCTCTTAATCCAGATTTCTCTCCCCTTAAAATCAATGAGTTCCTCTTTCTTCATCCTCGCGAGCTCCCTTGAAAGTGAGGGGCGTTGAACGTTAAAAGCTTCAGCAAGCTCTTCTCTGGTTAAACTTAGCTTTATCCTTAAACTTTGTTGTTTTTTTGTATTCTTCGATTAGGAATTTGCAGAGCCTTTGCCTTAGGGTTAAAAGTGTGCTTTCTTTAAGCTTAGCATTTAAAAGAAGAATTCTATCCGAAAGGATGTTTAGGAAGTTATAGAGGAATTTTTCGCTTATTTTACACATTTCCATTATGGCATCTTTAGAGATGAACATGATTTCAGTTTCTGATTTTGAGTAGATCGTAGCGGGAAAGATAGTTTTTGAGGAAAAAATTATAGCTTCACCAATGGTTTCACCTTCGCTTAACATTGCTATGGTATATTCTTTCCCTGATGTTGAAGCTTTTTTAACCTCTACTGTTCCTCTTAGTATTATTCCGATGGAGTTGCAAACCTCGTCTTCGATTGCTACGATCTGACCTTTCTTAAAGGTTCTTCTTTGGACGAGAGCTGAAGGGGATAGTAAAGATTTAATTTCTTCTTGAGACATATTCTTAAATAGTTTGTTTCGAGTTAATGCTTCGAAATCCATTCCTTTCACCCCTCTTATAGCCTGTAAGGGCGTAACATAGGTTACCGACGATAATTTTAAATTAATGTAAGATAGATTTGCAATACCTTGGGGCAACATAAGAGTTGGGAGGTGTAATGTGATATGGCTCAGTTTGACATGTTTTGCTTTCAGTGTGAGCAAACCGCAGGTGGTAAAGGGTGCACGAAGGTTGGCGTTTGTGGAAAGGATAGCAGGGTTGCTGTACTTCAGGATCTCTTAATCTACCAACTAAAAGGGATTGCCTATTTGGGTGATAGAATCTTAGCTGATGGGGGTAAAGTTGACGAAAATGTAGTTAGGTTTATGTTAGATGCTTTATTCTCCACGCTTACCAATGTAAACTTTGATGAGAAAAGATTTGTGAAGTATATCCTTGAGGCAGATAACATTAAAGAGAATCTGAAAAGGCTTTTTTCGAATTTGGAGAGTGCTCCACTTGCTGTACATTATAGACCACCCAGTGATGTGGAGAAGATGATAGCTGATGGCAAAAAGGTTGGGATTCTGGCAGATGATGTTGATGAGGATGTGAGGTCCTTAAGGGAGCTTTTGATCTATGGTTTAAAGGGAATGGCCGCGTATGCTCATCACGCTTATAGGCTTGGTTATAAAGATGATGATGTGAATGCCTTTTTCTTTACAGCACTTGCGAAGACATTAGATAGAAACTTATCGACCGGTGAACTTTACACTCTGTGCATGGAACTTGGGAGGAAGAACTTTAGATGTATGGAGGTTTTGGATAGAGCCCATACCGATACTTTCGGTCATCCGCAGCCTACNGAGGTACTGATTTCAAGAAAAAAAGGCCCNTTTATAATAGTTTCAGGGCATGATTTAAAAGATCTAAAAGATCTGTTAGAGCAAACCGAGGGGAANGGGATAAACATTTACACCCATGGTGAGATGTTACCGGCCCACGGCTATCCAGGGCTTAAAAGGTATAAGCATCTTGTGGGTAACTATGGTGGNGCATGGCAGGACCAACAGAAAGAGTTTGATGGCATACCGGGTTGCATTTTGATGACCACGAACTGTTTACAAAAGCCACTTGATAGCTATAAAGATAGAATATTTACTACAGGAGTTGTAGGTTTTGATGGCGTTGCCCACATCGAGGAGGTGGACGGTAAGAAGGATTTCACACCTATCATTCAAAAAGCTTTAGAACTTGGAGGATGGAAGGAGGATGAGGAAGAAAGAAAGATACTGGTCGGATTTGCTCACTACACTGTACTTAGCCTTGCAGACAAGATAATTGAGGCTGTGAAGAGCAAGCAAATCAGACACTTCTTCCTCATAGGAGGGTGCGATGGTGCGAAGCCAGGCAGAAACTACTATACTGATTTTGCTGAGAAGACCCCTAAGGATACGCTCATCTTAACGCTCGCTTGTGGTAAGTATAGATTTAATAAGAAAGATTTTGGTTTCATTGGAGAGTTTCCTAGGCTCCTCGACGTGGGTCAGTGTAATGATGCCTATTCCGCAATCGTTATAGCAATTGAGCTTGCGAGGGCTTTTGGTGTATCTGTAAATGATTTGCCTCTAACGCTTGTTCTTTCATGGTTTGAGCAAAAAGCGGTAGCTATACTTTTGACTCTCCTCTCTTTAGGTGTTAAGAATATCTATTTAGGCCCATCGCTTCCAGCTTTCATTTCACCGAATATATGGCAGGTTCTCGTTGAGAAGTTTAACATCAAGCCTATTTCTAATCCTGAAAGAGATTTGAACGATATTTTAACTGTTGGATAGGTGAAGCTATATTTATCCTATCTCCTGAATGACCCTTTGAAGTTTATTTATCACTTCTTTTTTGTTCCTTTCACTGTGAGGAATCATAGAAGATTTTCCCTCTAAGTACCAATAAAAGGCATTTATCATGTTCTGTTGATTAATAGCGAATACAATGGGGGGATGGTCAGTCTTTGCGACAATTACACCTATCTCATCTTTTACATCAATGTGAAGGTTTTTGTGAAGCTCTCGTGCACAGATGTAAAGCTCATAGTTGTTGAGGCTTTTAAGCAGATCGATAGTTCTTATTAGATGGCTTTTATATTCTTCTGGCTTATAGAATATGAATCTGTTGTAGAAGAGGTTCGGCATCTGTATGGGAATGCGTCCAGCCTTAATGTCGCTTGTACAGGGGAGATTAACTATTTCTACATATTTGCTTTGCCCAACGTTTTTTAGGAAGGCATTAGCTTTTGTTTGCTGAAGAGAAACCATTCTCTCTTTGGTTATGTTGTCTATATCGTTTCGGTTTAAGATAAAGGAAAAAGTTTCTTCCGGCATTGTTGCACAGGAAAGGGTGTTCGAAAGGGATAAGTGATCCCCCCGTTGTTCTTCAAACTCCGCTATTAACAAGTTTAAGTCGGAGAAATTATTTTCCGTAAATATGCGCATAAGGGGTCGGCATATCTTTAGAAACTCATTGAACTCCTTCGTTAGTGAGCCTATGATATCTAGGTCGGTATAAAGGAAGTTGGGGGCGTTTTCCTCCTGACCTGCCAAAGTTGTAGAGGTCAGTGCTGCTACTCCTGGTGCGATGAACATCGTTCTTCGAAAGTAGTATTCCCGGTGCTTCGGACAGTAATATGGTTCAATAACTCCGGTCATGTAAAAGGGCAACCAAAAAGTTAATAGAGGTGAGTATTTCTGCTATATCACGACTAATCACGTGCACGATTTTAATGTGGTTACCTTTAGCTATTACTTCAAATAGCAGGTTGGTAAGCTTCGCTAAAAAAACTTCATCTTTTGTAAGCCATTCGATACTCTCATCGCTATGTAAAAGAAGGGTACACGCCTTTTCATTAGCTTTAACAAGTGAAAGAAATTTAATAGCTGCTTGACGTTTACCTTCGTTTCCGTAAAAAACTTCTGCGTGCTTTGGTTTGCCATGATGCGTAGGTATTCTATCTGTGTCTAAACAACCTCGAGCCATTCTTTGCACATTGAAGGTGTTTAGTTGGCTTACCAATTTTTCTATTAGCTCTGGATCTTGTGTAATTTCGTCAGAGAGCCACTTATATAGCGCATCTGCGAGTCCTAAGGATTCTCTTCTTTGCCCTACCTGTGAAGGAAACCCCATAATTTCGTATAAGGCCATCCTTTGAGAGNCTCTTTGGGCCTGTTCTGCAAAATAGGTAGCTATTTTTCTTATATATTCCTTGTTTCTTATCGGGGTTCTTTTGCCTGTACGCCAACGGCTTACAAGCGAAGTATCTACCGAAAGAAGTTTAGCCAGTTTGCTGTTAGATATGCCCATGGTTGTCATTAACAAACTGAGCTTTTCGCTGAAAGACATCTAAAACAACTCCTTTGTTTTAATCTTTTTTAAATTATATCACATTACTGACCTGCATAAACTTATTTTATCATTAGGTATCAGCGGTTTGTCACTAAGATGTGACGCTTTATTTGTCATTGACCAATTTTTTAAAGGATCTGTTTTTTCTTAGTATGCAGTTATAAAATTATACTAGAATATCCAAGCTTTTCGAGAAGATGGGAGATGGTGTCATGGATGGTGTTGAACATTTTAAGATAAACTTGAGGTCCGGTTTTTTCAAGGTTAAGCCTTACTCGGTTACGGTGTCCTTGGAGGATATAACCTTTACTCCTTTAGATGAGGCTGAGGATAAAAATCGGATTAAAATTCCTTGTAGTAAGGTTGAGAGGATCGTGATCTTTGGGAGAGCGCCTGTTGAGCTGGAGATTAAAACGGTGGACGAGACCTTTGTGGGAGTCTTTCAAACCCCTTACGATATGGCTAATGCTATTGAGCTTTTAAAGAGTGTGTTTAAAAAGAGGTTTTCAAATGGGGGCGTTATGTAGTGAGCGATGGAAGAGTTAAGAGGGGTATATGCGATAATTGTGGTGCTCAACTTAAAGTTGGGATGCGCTTTTGCAGTAAATGTGGATTTCTTGTAAGTCAAGGAGTGGATAAGCTTCTTTAAGACTTATGGAGAGTTTGCTAGCTGGGCGATCTTCTCCAATATAAGCGTTTATATTGAGACTCTTTTTGACGTACTTGTATAAAAGGAACTCTTTAAACTCTTCCGGGCTTCGCTGCACCTCTTCAGGAAGGCCCTTTAATGAGTCGTCAGTGGGGTGAGAAGTAGGGGGGCGTTATATTTTACATCGGGGTTATCTACCCTACCCAAAAGATAGTCAGTAGCACAGCCTAAGACGTCAGCCAGCTTCCTTCAATTGCCAGTTATTGAAAAGATAAAGGTAGTCTTGGGCAACCTTTTGACCGCCAACTTTGACCACAACCTCGGCCTTCATGTACTGGTAAGGTAGCGAGAGCCATTAATATTCCAGCCAATATTAACACCACTCCACTTTCTGGTGGTAATGGTGGAACCGATCCGAGTGTTTATTGTGGTGGTTTAAAGAAAAAATAACTCTGCAAGCCCTTATCCTTCAGGGAAACTGCTGCACCTACTGCATGCTTTCGTTGTTGACACGGAACTTTTAATTGCCACAGCAGGGATCAGAAGACTGTTACTCAGTTTTCTTTTAGTTTGTTCCTACCGCGCTGTAGTGCACCGATTTTGAAAGATGTTCACCTCTTCATTACCCTTTTCTAAAGGGGATGTATTTTCTGGCTTTGTTTTTGTAAGGGAACATGCTTCCCCTCTTATTAGTGCTGTAGAGTTTTAACGTCGACGCCTATAATCTGGGTGAATACTTCTTTCGTAAAGCCGTGAAACAAGCGAGCTTTCATAATGATCATGGATTTAAAATTTCCCATAAGAAGATTAGGGAGAAGGAGTTCCCGATTGGAACTAATCCTTTAGCACATTAGATCTTTC